>OIEB01000807.1_pt1 | contig 9190 bp, 8 predicted proteins | sample 1581711 | NCBI WGS metagenome assembly OIEB01 (sample SAMEA3882549, study PRJEB24775) | human gut metagenome | biome: human-associated habitat; feature: intestine environment; material: feces | place: Netherlands | collected 2009/2010 | reverse complement strand
CCCATAAAAAGGAGGAAAAGGCATGACAGAACGCGAGCTTTTGACCGCCGGTCTGCGCGAGCTGGGCGTTGCAGAGTGTCCGTCTGCAGCGGACAACTTACTGCGTTATTCCGAGATTCTGCGCGAGAAAAACAAGGTTATGAATCTGACCGCCATTACCGATCCGACCGAAATCGTGACCCGGCATTTCCTCGATTGCGCGGCACTTGCACCGTATATGCCGCAGGATGGACGCGTGCTCGATGTGGGAACGGGAGCCGGTTTTCCGGGAATCCCGCTGAAAATCGCGTTTCCGGAGGTGGAAGTTGTATTGCTGGATTCACTGAATAAGAGGGTGAAATTCCTGAATGAGGTGATCGGACAGCTTGGCCTTTCGAAAATCACGGCGGTTCACGGAAGAGCTGAGGATTTCGCACGCCAGAAGGATTACCGGGAGCAGTTTGATCTCGTGGTATCGCGGGCAGTGGCGAATTTAAGCTCGCTTTCGGAGTACTGTCTGCCGTATGTGAAGGTGGACGGACGGTTTGTTTCGTATAAATCGGGCAAATTAAGCGAGGAGCTTACCGCAGCCGGAAAAGCGATCCATGTACTCGGCGGCGAGGCAAAAGAGCCGGTTTACTTCCAGCTTACGGGAACGGAGGATGAGAGATCGTTTGTCTGCATCGAGAAGGTGAAGGCAACGCCGAAAAAGTATCCGAGAAAAGCGGGAACACCGGCGAAGGAGCCGATTCAGTAAAGAATAGATTTTTTGAGAAAGCTAAAAAAGAAACAAAAGTGTAAAAGGTGAAATCAGAAGAGATTGTTATGCCGAGTAAGTTGGCATAATAACCTCTTCTGTTTTTTTATTTCTCCTATTTGCAGCATTTTGCGCTGAATATTTTGTGAAAATATGATAATTGTTAAAAAAATTATATCAGTGTATGATGAGATAAATAGATCAATTGTGAAACGTAAAAGAAAATACGACAGGGGAGGGAAGCACATGAAGAAAATATTAAAAATAGTTGTTTGTTTCATTGGAATTATGATATCAGCATCTACTGTATCGGCATCTAAACTTGAAATACTATCGGAATCTGAAGATTATGAAAAAATCGTTGCACTTGCTGATGAAATTGTGTCTGTTACAAATGGAGGACCTGTTGAGGATCCGTTTGAGGAGGGAATAAGTGTATCAGATATTGATTTTGATAATGCATTAAAAGAGTATATTGATACGCCACTTTTGACCTCAGAACTTCTTTCTGTGTCCGAAGTAGAAAGTGCGTTAGAACAAAGCGATTATATTTGGATTATCCCGATTAAAGCATATGGACATTTGTATGAAGCATGTGCGGTAAGGGCAAATGGTGAAGATGGACAACCAATCGATCAATGGCACATAAGTGGAGCCAGAGGATATGAATTAGATGATACGCCGACCTATATAGAACAATTAAATATTTCACTTGCTGCAAATTCAGATATTGTATGGGACAATTATAAATTTCGACTTGTTGGAGGAGTAGATCCGATTCGTTTTCCGGTCTGGATTGCATTAAATGAAACGCAAGTGGAGTATCTGATACCGGGACGTGAAGATGCTGCAGCGTGTCTTACAGACAGTTCGGAAATAGCGGAATATAGACTTGATGGTGAAGAAGAATTCCATGCATATAGTTATGCTGCGGTTGTTGCCGCAGTTGCTGATTCGTCTTATATCGAAACTGACGATGCACAAGGAGGAACCAATATTGTCCTTGATGTTGCAAATCAGCCGGTGAAACATCAAAATAAGATGTTGGTAATTATTTTAGGAATTGGGATTCTGGCAGTTGGTATTATAGCTGGTTTGGCAATTAAAAGGAAACAAAGAAAGTGAAAGGGAAGCCCGGATGAAACATATCTAAAAACGAAAAGCTTGTAACGAAGAAACAGGTGCTATCTGAGAAAAAGAGACAGCACCTGTTTTTTATAGAAATTCCGGAAAATAATGCCAAAAATTCAGCACGGCAGAACGTGAATTACTGCGTTACAAATTTTTTATACACAGCAGCCCGGAATCAGAAAGCCGATGTAGCTGATGAGAAACAGTACAAGCCAGACTGCTCCCGGCAGGAGTGTCAGATGGCAGGAGGCGCGTTTCCACTCAGCGGGAAGTTTTGCAGTGAGTGAAGAATAGCCGTCATCGATCCAGACCATCAGCGGGACAAGCGCCGGCATCAGGTAGCGGCCCTGCGACTGGTAGTCGCTGAAATACGTGTTGTACATGTCCATGAACAGCGTGATCAGGCAGGCGAGGAGCAGCATCACAAAGAGGAGAAGCTGCGGCTTTTTGCGGAGCCAGTGCGGGATCATGGCAAGAAACAGAAACAGCAGGAATCCGAACGCCATCAGCGCACCGTACAGCAGGTAAAGCACCATCGGAAGATGGACGGTCATGTAGGAGAACGAGCCGATGAAGCTGCTGACGGTGGAGAACAGCCAGTTGGAGGTGCGTCCCTCCGGGGTCTGTAAATACGTCTGCTTAAAGCTCCAGCCTTCGGATGCCGGTGTCTGGCGGTTTTTCGGTTTGTACTCCTCAGTGGCATACAGCGATGCGGATTCCTTTGTGGTGCGCATGCCGAGCAGGTCTCCGTCGTGGATGACGGCATTGCGGATGAAGAACCAGCCGCCGATCAGGAAGGCGATGGCAAAGACCAGAAGAGCTTTGGCGAAGATCTCCTTTGCCGGTTTCCTGAAATGTATCATCAGCGCGAAGAACAGCAGAATGCTGCACAGCAGGTACGCGTAGGCGTTATAGTACGACAGCGCGCAGAGTCCGCAGCCTGCTCCAAGGCCGATGCAGTCTTTCTTGCAGAATGCGCTTTTCATGCCGCGGATCCAGAAGTAGATGATCAGTGCGACCGTGAAAACAGCAAAAGAATCGTTGTTTACATAGCAGGAGAGGAACACGAACTGCGGCAGAAATCCGACGAAAATACCGCCAAGCAGTGCCGATTCGCGGCGTTCAAAGAGCTCTTCTCCGATCAGAAAGACAACGATCAGTGTGCCGGTGCCGGAAAGGACGCTGGTGAGGCGGGCGGCAGTTAAAAGAGCCGCTGCACTTTTCGTAAACAGCGATGTAATGGCCATAAACACGGAGCTGATGATCGCGGTCAGATACGGATACAGCGCATAGGAGAATCCCCACAGCGGATGGCGCACCGATTCTTCCATGCCGTTCGGCAGTGTGTGGTGTGAGACGATGTATTCCGGAATCAGCATCCGCATCGCCTCATCGGGGGCGTGTTCGGTTTTCAGGAAAATCGAGGTGCCAAAAGAGATGCAGAAAAAGCCGAAAATCAGCATATACTTGGCCCAGTAGTAGTCTTTTTTATTCATAGAGTCTCCTAAAATCTCCAGTCCCGGACGGGAAAAAGTCCGGCGTAATATTTTGCGGCGGAACAAAAATGGAAAAGCGTCCGTCCGCGGATACGTTATAGTATACATGATTCTTATGGTAAAAGAAATTGATTTTTCGTCTAAAAACACAATAAAAATCTGATTATCCGCTAAAACACAGTATCTATCAGCATTTTCAAGGAAACAAACACATCAATTTACTACTTATTTACTACCATTGAATGAGCCTTGATACGCAAGTTTTCCTAGATATGCAAAGATATGGTACAACACATCAGTATTGAAACAAGAAAAAATTGAATAACTTATAGACTATGGAACGCCTAAAATGACGTTCCTTTTCTATTTCCAGCCGTTCTTATTGGACGGCTATTTTATTACCCAAAATGAAAGGAGCATTAGATTTATGAAAAAGACATGGAAACGATTGTGTACGGGCTTCTTAGCTCTTGCAACTGTCGTTACTGCTTTACCGACTACACCCGTTCATGCAGAAAGCAAGCAATACTGGACGGAAAGTGCAGAGCGTGTCGGTATCATTGAAAAAGTAATGAATGACGGTTCTATCGGTTCGACATTCAATGAGGGCATGATGAAAGTCGAGGGCGAAACTGCCTATTGTATTGACATCAATACAGATTTTAAGAATGGCTACAAGACCAGAGCTGACGCAAGCTCACGCATGAGTGCCGACCAGATTTCAGATGTGGCGTTATCCTTAGAGTATGTCAAACAGTATGGCGAAGCTCACAAGGAACTGAATTACAAACAAGTCTATCTGTTGGAACAATGTGTAGTCTGGCAAAGATTGAGCGTACATCTTGGCTGGCAATGTGATAACGTGCGAGCTTCTTATGATGAAATTCCAAAGGCAACGCAGGACGAAGTTTTCGCTGGTGCAAGAACTTTTGTCAAAGAGAATAAAGGACGCTATGAATGTGGCGGTTATATCTACTCTGGCGAGGGGCAGGAATTGGGACAATTCTGGGCGAAGCTGAATGTTGGAAATGCGAAACTGCAAAAGACTTCCAGTAATACCAGCATTACCGACGGTAACGGGAATTACTCTATCGCTGGTGCAACATACGGTGTCTTTGCTGATAAGGACTGCACGAAACAGCTTGCCACCCTTACGACTGATGAAAACGGAAATACAGATGTTGTAGAGGTAAAAGCAGGCACAGTCTATATCAAGGAATTATCCGCACCAGCAGGATATAAAGTGGATAAAACAGTCTATCCATTGACAATCAAAGCTGGCGAAACAGCAACCTTGAACGTATCAGATACACCGAAAGTAACGGACACTTTGATTGAGCTTTTCAAGATTGATATGGAAACACAGAAAGACAATCCGCAGGGGAACGCTTCTTTAGCAGGTGCGGAATTTACATGGAAGTATTATGCTGGCTTCTATAACAAAGACAATCTCCCTGCCGAAGCTACTCGTACATGGGTTACAAAGACAATCGCTGAAACAGACAGCGACGGGACAACTCACTACATCACAAAATTAGCGGACGCTTACAAGGTATCTGGCGACAGCTTCTATATGCAGGACGGCAAAGCGGTTCTTCCTTTAGGAACACTATCTGTTGAGGAAACAAAAGCTCCAAACGGCTACTTGCTGGACGGTGCATATATGCAGGCTGGCGATAAGTCTGAACAGATAAAAGGCTTATACCTTACACAAATTACAGAGGACGGCGACCTTGCCGTATTATCTGGAAGTAACCAGTTTTCCGTATCAGACAAGGTTATCCGTGGCGGTGTCAAAATTCAGAAACGAGATTTAGAAACGGGCGATACAAAGCCACAAGGAAGTGCAACCTTGAAAGATACTGCCTTTGACATCATTTCATTAAATAATAATTCTGTTTTGGTTGAGGGCAAGCTATACAAGAAAAATGAAGTGGTAAAGACAATTCGTACAGATATTGAGGGTATCGCTTCTACTTCTGCCGACCTCTTACCGTATGGAAAATTCCGTATCGTTGAAAGTGAAGCTTCCGACGGTTACTTAACTGACGGTGCAAAACCGATTGATTTTACAATTACAGAAAATGGAAAAATCGTGGACTTAACCGACAAAGCCCATTCTATCTACAATCAGATTAAGCGTGGAGATATTGAGGGTGTAAAAATCGGTGCAGGTACACACAAGCGTCTTGCTGATGTTCCCTTTAGGATCACAAGCAAGACGACGGGTGAAAATCATGTAGTGGTAACTGATGATAACGGGCAATTCTCCACTTCTGCTGAATGGGCTTCTCATAAGCACAATACAAACGCAGGAAAGACCAGCGAGGACGGTGTATGGTTTGGAACTTCTGAACCAGACGACAGCAAAGGTGCGTTACCTTATGATACCTATATCATTGAAGAATTACGCTCTGATAGTAACAAAGGTTTTGAACTTATCCCACCTTTTGAAATCGTGATATCAAGAAATAACCTTGTGATTGATTTAGGAACGCTGACTGATGAATACGAAAAAGAAATCTCTATCCATACCACAGCGACCAGCAAAGACGGCGAAAAGACTATCCTTGCAGGAAAAGAGATTACGATTGTTGATACTGTCAAATTAGACGGACTTACAAAAGGCACGAAGTATCAGTTAAAAGGCTGGCAGATGTTAAAGGAAGAAAACGCCGAGCTTATCATTGACGGGAAACGTGTAGAAAACGATTATACCTTTGTCGCTGACGAGGAAGAAATGAAAGTGGAAATTTCCTATACATTCAATGCGTCTGCTTTAGGTGGAAAAAACCTTGTTACCTTTGAAGAATTATATGATTTCAGCAATTCAGACGAACCCGTAAAAGTTGCAGAACACAAAGACATTGAGGACGACGGGCAAACGGTACTTATCACAGAGCGTATCATCAAGATACATACGACCGCTACCGATAAGGACGGCAACAAAGAGCTTAAAGCAGGAAAAGACGTTACAATCATTGATACCGTAACCTTAGAGGGCTTAGAAGTCGGTACACAGTACAAACTTGTGGGCTGGCAGATGTTGAAAGAAGAAAATGCAGAACTTCTTATCAATGGAAAACGTGTGGAAAGTGATTACACTTTTATTGCTGACAGCGAAACTATGAAAGTGGAAGTTGCTTTTACGTTTGACGCTACTTCTCTTGACGGCAAACAGCTTGTAACTTTTGAGGAATTATACGATTTAAGCAATCCAGACGAGCCGAAGAAAGTTACCGAGCATAAGGATATTGAGGATAAGGGACAGACGATTACCTTTAAGGAAAAGCCAGAAGAACCAGAGAAACCCGAAACACCACCGACACCAGAAAAGCCTAACAGACCTAGCGACAGTCCCAAAACGGGCGACAGTACAAATGTAATGGCTTTTATCGTGATGTTGCTTGCGTCTGCTGGTGGACTGGCTGGAACATATCTTTACAAACGCCGTAAAATGAAGAAATCATAAGGCGGTAACGGTATGAGGAAAGAAAAATCACGCTCTCCGCCGAAGCTGTCAAACGGCAGACTTCCGCTTATTCTGGCTTGTCTGCCTACAACCTGCAAGAACACAGATAGTCAAGGGGGCGAAGCATTTATTTTACCCTTTACTATCTGGGGGATTGCTGGTACTTCCCGAACTGCCAGAATAAGAAATCACAATCAATTAACTTATAAAAAATAGAAAGAAACGAGGTAAAACAATATGGAAATGAAATATGTCGTGCCAGATATGGCACAGTCTTTTGGAACACTTGAATTTGCAGGCGAAAGCGAGCCTATCTTTGAAAGAGATAAAAATAACCGCAGGGTCTTAGCCAGACGAAGCTATAACCTTTATTCTGACGTACAAAAAGGCGAAAATGTTGTGGTAGAAATTCCCGTGCAGGCTGGCGAAAAGCATTTCAAGTATGAGCAGAAAGTAAAACTTGTCAATCCGAAGTTATACGGCAGAGGTTACGCAATCGGGGATATGGGACATACCGATTATGTGTTAGTTGCTGATGATATTGTAGCAGTTGAAGAAAAGTAAAGGAGTGAAGAATTTATGAGATTATCAAACGGGTTTGTTATTGACAAAGAGAAAACATTTGGAGAATTAAAATTTACAGCGGTGCGTGATGTGTTCTTGCAGAATGAGGACGGGACACCGAGTACCCAGCTTAAAAAGCGTATCTATGATTTGAAGTGCAGTCTGCATGGTGGAATTATCCCCGTGTCTGTACCGCCAGAAGTACCGTTAAGGGAATTTCCGTACAATGCAGTTGTGGAGCTTGTCAATCCCGTAGCCGATACGGTATCAAGAAAGACTTATACGGGTGCAGATGTGGACTGGTATGTAAAGGCAGAGGATATTGTATTGAAGAATAAAGGCAACCAGAACGCAGGCAGTCCACAGAACCCTACAACGCAGGGACAGCCGAAGAAATAAAAGTGATGTATTTGTCTTAATTTTGATTGACACAAACAATGAGGAGTGATATATTTATCTCATAAAGATACAAAAACATCTCATTTGAAAGGAGAGATAAATATGTCAAAGAAACAAATTAAAAAAATTATTTTTATGGGGGTAGGGTGTGCTTTATTGCTTATTGTTGGTACAATCTACTCCCTATTATACAATAATGGACGCTGGGTCAAAAATATGGATATGTCGGAATATGTATTTTCTTACAAGGATATTCCTATGTTAGTAATTGGAGCTTTAATAGCACTATATGCTATCTATATAATAATTATCTGCTTTAAAAATGTCTTTTTAAAAAACAGCAGGGAAAAACGATATTCAAGAACAATTTCTCCTTACTGGGGATTTTGTGGAATGTTTGGTTTTCTGGGGTTTGGCGGATTTTGGACATACTATAAATTTGGAGAAATATTTCCTTTTACTTTTTTCATATTTTTTGGTTTTTTCAGTTTTTTCTTTGAAGGTAAACTTTCTCATATCTTAGAAGATGAGCTTTTTCAAGAAAATAAACGTAAGGCACAATTAGAAGCCTACAAGATAGGTTTTAAACTATTATTTGTAGTTATCTGGCTTATGGCAATAGGTATGTTTTCCCGTAATGTTGAATGGTGTGCAATGTTTATGCTGATTTCTGTTTCACTTATCTATGCTCTTGTTCTTTTTCTTAGCAACTATTTATTATATCGTTATGAAAAAAGGGAATAAATTATGGAAGCAAAGTTTGTATGTAATTTAAAAAAATATCGTGTAGCACAAGAATTAACACAAGAACAACTCGCTGACATTGTAGGTGTTCGTCGTGAAACTATTATGAGATTAGAAAAAGCACAATATAATCCGTCACTTAAATTGGCAATAGATATTTCAAGAGCTGTAAAAGCTCCGATAGAAGATATATTTATTTTTGAATAAAGACAGTTTAAAGCAGTTAGTCTTAGGATTGACTGCTTTTTTCGTACACAGAAAGGAGAGATTGTTTTATGCGTAAGATTTGGAATAAAGGACACCGTATCAGAGCCAGCGACAAGCACCTTGTTTACCACTTTTCCATAGGAACGCTTCTGTTTGTATTCGTGGCGGTTCTCCTGCTACTGAATATGAAACAGCTCATGCGTACCGATTGGGAACATTTCAGCTTGTTAGAAAACGGCTTGACGCTTTCCCCTTACAACTTCATAACTGTGCTGATAGCGACTGGTGTTTGTGCATTGGTCGCTTTTCTGTATTACCGCTTCTGTTACGACAGTTTCAAGAAGCTCCTGCACCGTCAAAAGCTGGCAAGAATGATACTGGAAAATAAGTGGTATGAAGCCGATACCGTACAAGACAGCGGTTTTTTTACTGACCTGCAAA
>OIEB01000792.1_pt1 | contig 9330 bp, 5 predicted proteins | sample 1581711 | NCBI WGS metagenome assembly OIEB01 (sample SAMEA3882549, study PRJEB24775) | human gut metagenome | biome: human-associated habitat; feature: intestine environment; material: feces | place: Netherlands | collected 2009/2010 | reverse complement strand
ATCGGCTTTGTAAATACAAGCAGCTGCCGCAGCATCACAAAGATATTTCCATACCATGTTCCTTTTGGGATTGCCATATCCCCCGCTGCCGTCGCCATGATTCCATGATATGCAGGAAGCAGGATAAATGCTGCCATACCACCGGATAACAGGGAATACACTGCAAACCGGAATCCATTTATGAAGAATCGCTTCACTGTCTTATGCTCATAGACAAAGAACCACAGCACAAGAAACAGGCAAATGATATATCCAATATAATAATTACAATAGAGCGCATAGAACAGGGACAGCACATACAGCTTTGGATCTCTCTCCTCAAGCATCCGCTGGAAGCCCAGCATGATAAGCGGGAAGATCATAATACAATCCAGCCACATCGTGTTCCAGTTGTAACCGATCACATAATTACTGAACGCATAGGCAACCGAGATCGTCACGATCAGGAAATTGCGTTTCTTCTCGCCATCCTTGTAGCTTAGGAAATGTACCATTGCAACGGCTGTGAGTGCAATCTTTAAGCACATCAGGAAGCAGGTAACCGCCGCAATCTGTTCCTTGCCAAATAGTAACAACAGCAGATTAAACGGGCTCATCAGATAATACGCCGCAAGCGATACGAAATTCGAGCCAAGTGCTACATTCCATGTATAAAGAAGACTTCTCTCATGCAGAAGCTTGTCTCTGAGTTCTGAGAAAAACGGCAGATACTGATGCACACTGTCTACCAGCGTCAGGGAATTCTCTCCAAACGGTGCAATCTTTTCTGCGATACAGACAACCAGCATGACGACTGCAACGATTGCAAACGACAGATAATAGCACCAGTTATCCTGCATATTCTCGTGAAATGGTTTCTTTTCCTTGAACACAATCAGCTTGCTGAACACATAGTTCAATACCAGTACAATGACCTGTACAAGCAGCTTGGATGCCAGTTCATGGATTCGAAATGTATCACACAGAATCGCCAGTCCAAGAATTTCCACAACCATGGACACCAGACGGGCGCCTACAAACTGCACCGCCTCTACCAGAGTTGCATAAAATCCCTTCCTCTTACTCTGAAATACAAAAAATTTATTTGCAAAGTATGCAAAAGCAATAGCCATAGCGATCGCTATGGCATTGCATGTATTTCTTGAAATTGGTGTAATAACCCGCAGCAGGAAGAATGTTACCAGGTTGACAGCTGTCGTACAGCCTCCCGCAATCAGATATCGCATTTTCTCATTGGCAAGAATCTTCTTTATAAAACGAATCAATGTACTACCCTAATCCTTTTCTTTTAATTTAAACCTGTAAGCAGATAGATCAGTGGAGAATTCCAGTAAATCGTTACCTCATTACATGAATAGCACTGCTCATTATCTACATATGCACGTCCCGGTGCAATTCCGTAGAGAACGGCATTTGCATATGGATCGTTCAGATTGTTATTGGCACCGCCAACCAGCATACCCGGCATCGTCTCTTTCAATACCTGTGATGGTCTGTGGTGTGTTGCATTTGGTGTAAGGGAACCATATCCGGTCACATAGCAGTATCCGGTTGGGTTCACACCGAAGATATAATCACGCATCTTCTGCGCATATTCTGTATACTTGGCATCCCCTGTCAGGTTTGCAGCAGCCAGAAGCTCCATACCCTTGTTGGTGATCGTCATATTACTTCCCCAAGGATATGTCACACCCATACCTGTAAAGAAGCCCTCTGACTCTGCTTTCGAAAGTGTCTCATCCGCATCTGCAAGCAGCTTTTCCTTCGCTGTCTTTGCCACATCTGCATCCACGCCCTCGGTCTTTGCAAGATCATACAGCGCATAGCTTCCGATATCTGCCCAGCCAAAACCTGTCAGATAGTTGCTGTCAAGTGCCGTCTTTGTCGCAGTTAAATATTTTGCATCCTTTGTTGCAATATACATCTCTGCAGAAGCCCAAAGTGTCTCGTCTGCAAGATGTGTATCATCGTATGCACCTGTTACAAGGTCTTCCGGATTCTCATATCCCTTCATATCCGGATTTGCCAAAAATGCATACGCGTTCGTTGCTGCATCCAGACAGCTCTTTGCAAAATCTGCATCGTATTCTGCATAGAGTACAGATGCCTTTGCCATAACAGCCGCGAAATCAGCCGTTGCTGCATAGGAAATCGGTGCAAGCACCATATCATCCGTCTCATCAACCGCAAGTACCGTCTCCGGGAATACAAGTGCAGTTACCTTATGGTAGACGCCACCGCTTGCTGCATCCTGCATCTTGAGCATCCAGTCAAGCTCATACTTTGCTTCATCGAGAAGATCCGGTGTCTTGTTTCCGCTCTCTGGAATTCCAAGATCATCGGCAGTCTGACCATAATCCTCGTAAGCAAGGAAGAGATCCTGTACCGTCTTAGCACCAGACACAACATATCGTCCGTAATCACCGGCATCATGCCATCCACCAGATACATCAATCTTTGTTCCAGATGTATCTCCGTAAACAGTCGCTTCCTGCATATGACATGCCTCATGTGCGAAATCTCCAGCGATATCCTTTGTCACCTCTGTTCCGCAGCGCTGCTTGTATAGCATCAGCACAACATCCTTATACACATCATCATATAAATCATCCCCGATAGAAAATTCATATGACGCACCGGACGGACTGGAAATAATCTTATATGTACCCGGCGTATTAAATGCCGTGAAATCACCATGTCTTACATTTGACTCCGCAGACTTATCATACGAAAGCTCTCCGTATGCACCAACAAACATTGTCTCATCTGTCTTCGCATCTACAATCTTGAATTTCTCATCATCCTTGGATGTCACGATCACTGTCTTTGTATCATCCGGCTTGTAACCAATCTGATTTACCTTTACCTGAATCGGCTGTGGTGCACCGACAATCTTCTCCGCATTGGAACCGTCTGTTACAAACAGGGAAATATTATCGAAGTAAATCTTGTGTGCCTCTGTAACCTCAGTCTGTCCTTCCTGAGTTCCCATATTGACAACAAATCTTGGAGCCGGATCGGAATTTTCTTCCATCGTAAACTCCTTCGTAATCGTCTGTGTCTCTGGTCCAACTGTGATGAAATCACTCGCATAGGCATGGTAATCACCGCCATTTATCTGCACGCGCCACTGGATCACACGTTCAATATCACTTCTGACATCAAAACTCATCGTATAGACACAGCCCTTTGCCATCGTAAATCCATCGTAATAAATCTGGCAGCTATGCTCAAGCGGTCCACTCTTTGTAATGTCACAAACGAGTTCGCCATTTTCTGCGGACATTGTAAAGTTACCATTATTTATGTAACTCGTAAAACCATCTGTACCATCATCAAATGTCACGCCGATCGCATCTGCGCCTTCCACCGTCGTGAAACGGTCATCCTCCACAACTTCCTGTTCCGTCGTTGTCCAGTCTCCATCATCCTCGATGGTTGACGCTGTTGCATCTGTCACGGTTGCACCACCACCAGATGTCTGTTCTGTCGTCACCTTGTCTGTCTTTCCGCCACATGCACATAACGAAAGTGCAAGTGCTGCCGCCGCAACAACTGCGGCTGTCTTCCTGAATTTTCTCATAAACCCTCCTATCGTTTTTGTCCCTCTTTTTATCGTTTTATTGTAGTCCCACATGGGTACTACGAACAAAATTTCACAACCTCATCGTATGGTAATGCACCGCCGAATATATCCAGCGCGCTTCCCACTGTCACATCAATGCGATTCTGTCCGCATTGTTTCAAGCTCTCCAGATCCGCAAAGCTTCCAACTCCGCCTGCATAAGTCATCGGCTGTTTGCCCCATGTGCCAAGCATGGTTGCAAGCTCCGTCTCAATGCCTGCCGCTTTACCCTCGACATCCACTGCATGAATCAGATATTCGCTACAGTATTCTGCCAGCTTGTCCAGCGTCTCCGGTGTAACAACTTCGTCTGTAAATTCCTGCCAGCGGTCGGTCACGATATAATACCTGCCATCCTTTTTCCGACAGGACAAATCGAGCACCAGATGCTCCGCACCGATCAGACTCGACAGCCGTTTCAGATTCTCGTAATTGATTCTTCCATCCTTAAATACATAGGATGTCACGATTACCTGCCGCGCGCCCATATCCAGAAACTGCTCTGCATTGTCTGCGTTGATGCCGCCACCGATCTGCAGGCCCTGTGGATATGCAGCAAGTGCAAGCTTCGCCTGTTCCAGATCTGCCTCATAGTATGTACTGCCAGCCGGATTCAGCAGGATAATATGTCCGCCGACCAGTCCGCTTCGGCGATACAGATCAGCATAGAAATCTGCCTTCAGCTCCGAAACGAAGTTATCCTTGGCAAAATCAGCCTCATCTTTCAGGCTGCCGCCGACAATCTGCTTGACTGCGCCATTATGTATGTCAATGCATGGTCGAAACCGCATAATACGCTCCTTTTACATCGGCAAATTTGAAGCGGAGAAACATCTCCTCCGCAGTCATACATGGAACAATCATGAATACCCATAGAATGTATTGCAACCAGAAAGTACTAAGTGTTCTAATATACTCTTTTTCTAACGTACGGGATCGTCGCCGATTCGCCGTCCATGGCTCAACGGCGACTTGTTTGAACATCGTGTTCAAACATCCCTGATGACTTAATAGAACACTAAGTTCTTTCAAGGTTGCAAACATATCCTATGTTGTATTCATGATTGCTCCATGATAATTTGCGGATATACGCTACCCGACCACTTCAAATTGCCGATTGTCTTCCTTTTCCTTAATATTTCTTCAGACTACACTTGGTTCTTATCGTACCATATTTCCCTACCTTGTTCAATATATTTCGCTTTACGTGAAAGTGTTTTTGCGGTATCATTTACCCAAGGTAAATTGAACGAACACCTGTAAAACTTTTATGGATGTAGATGGAATTACGCATAATCACAAATTCATAAGCAGACCGTTGAAACACGTCAGCACTTAACGAACAGTGCCATAAAATGGTGCTGTGAGTTTAGTGTCTGCTACGTGTTGAACCGAGCGGGAGCGCGTCTGCGATGAATTGTGTATTATGTGTAATTCCAAAGCCAATACCTAAATCTTTACAGGGGCAAGGAGAAAATATGTTAAACGATTTGAAGAAAGAAATCACGGATTGCTACATGTACGGTGAGATCATCTGCCAACAGGGTTTTGGTCCAAAAACCGATATCTGACAGACAGCTCCGACGGCAGCCTGTACCCGGAGACACGCTTTTTACACGAATATCTCGGACAATATTTCACATTGGAATCTCTGATGCGCTTCAAGCAGGATCGCACAGCAACCCCCGAATTTGTCACAACGATTCCACGTTCCCTGACTTATTTTGTGGAAGCTGACCAGTCTGGGCTTTCTGCCTGCACGACGAAAGGTTTTTCAAAGTCAAGGAATCTGTACAACCTGTATGTCGAACTCGGTCAGGCATACATTTCCTGCAACAACCGGACAACCGACACAGAAGTCTCCGCGCTGACGGCTTATACCGGTATGATCGAGGAATACCTGCGCAAACTGAAACTGTTTGAGCCCGGTGAGAATCCGGCACTGAAGAATCCCCCGAAACCTTCCACCCCGAACAAGGCAGCCTCCGATGCCAACACCCCTGCCAAAAATGCATCGACCTCGCAGGCGGCTATGGCTGCTATGAAAGGCACTGTCAACAAGCAGGAAGTTCCAGAGGAAGATATCAAATTAGATGATCTGCTAAATGAATTAAACGAACTGACCGGACTTTCTGAAGTAAAGAAAGATATTAAATCACTGATCAACCTGTTGAAGGTGAAGAAGCTGCGGGAAGAGCGCGGCATGAAGCAGCCGGAAATGTCATTACACATGGTATTTTCCGGGAATCCGGGAACTGGTAAAACAACCGTTGCCCGTCTGCTCGCCAAAATCTACAAATGTCTCGGTATCCTGCCGGGTGGTCAGTTGGTCGAGGTTGACCGTTCCAACTTAGTCGAAGGCTATGTCGGACAGACTGCCATCAAGACAAAGGAAGTCGTGGAAAGTGCCTTAGGCGGCGTACTCTTCATCGACGAAGCTTACACACTTACCGCAGGCAAAGACGGAAAGGACTTCGGGCAGGAAGCGGTAGATACCCTGCTTAAAATGATGGAGGATAACCGCGATAATTTGATCGTGATTGTTGCCGGTTATACGGAACTGATGCAGGAGTTTGTAGACTCCAATCCGGGACTCCGTTCGAGATTTAACAAATACATCAATTTCGAGGACTATAGTGGCGACGAGCTTTATGATATCTTCTTATCCATGTGCAAAAAACAGGAATACGAACCAAACACACAGGGAAAAGCATATGTCAAAGAGTTACTGAATATCTGGGCAAAATCCCACGATGAAAACTTTGCAAATGCAAGAGAAGTACGAAACTATCTGGAGCGTTCCATCGCCAGACAGGCAAGCCGTATCGTCGAGCTTGACTCTGTCAGCGACAAACAATTAAAGACATTAACCAAGGGGGATTTAACGGAGGGATAATACCTGTGACCACAGGATTTCAAACAAATCCCGCTCTGTACGTTCCATCTGCGCATCTACGATGGCAGCCTCGCGCACCTGTCTGACAGAATCAGGCAGATCGTGAAGCTGCCATTTTGCATGAGCAGCATTTACAATCCGATATCCATGCTCGCGTACACGCAGACAGAAGTCAAGTGCGGAAAGCTCTGTCCGGAATTTATCCGAGAATCCACCCAACTGTACAAACACTGATCTTTTCACAAGCATACAATGTGCCGGCACAATCACATATTCGCGGTTCATTCCATAGTACCGCATCGCACCGGTCTCATCCTGCCGGATCTTCCGCCATTCTTTCCATGCATCAAATTGTGGTAATCCGCGATACGGATAGCGGTATAAATTTTTTATTTCCTTCAGATCAATCGCACGTTCTGTTTCCGCCTGCCATTTCTGAACCGGAGACTCATATGCCCCTGCGAATTCCAAGCCCGCGCAATACAGCCGATCCCGGTCATCATAGACCGTCCCGGCTACAATTCCGACGTCTTCACGCATAGCGATACCTAGCATTTCACCGAGTGCTATCGTATCGCCAATCTCCATATTCGCATCCAAAAATAAAAGGAAACTGCCATTCGCATACAAGGTTCCAAGATTTCGGCATTCCGTGCTGCTTTTCCCAGGCTCTGCCTCCACCACAGCAATATTTCGTCTGCGGCTCTGCATCTGCTGGTAATATTTCTGCAATTCCTCATCTGTTCGGTCTTCATCTACAATGATAATCTCAAAATTACTGTACCGTGTTTTCTCGTAAAATGGCTCCAGCATCTGTTCCATCAACGAACGATTCGTATGCCCGGTTATGATCATCGACACGAGTGGATTGCCCGGTGTATCATATTTTACCGTATATACGCTTCGCTGATCAGTCATCATGACACGCGCCAGCAAATGTTCCCGCGACACATGTGCCTCCAATGCCTCTTTGCCCGCCAGATTCTCCTGTGCATGCTTTGCCTCCCGCTCCGAAGAAGTTCCATCATGAATCCGTTTGTGATACAACACGCGCGGAATATGACAGATCTCCCGGTTGCCTTCACAGCAACGCAGGATCATATCGTAGCCCTGCGCACCATCATACTGACTATGAAAGCCTCCGTCCGCCAGCATAAGCTCTCTCCGTGCCACAAACAAATGGGAAATATAATTATATGCACGCAGCAGGTCGATATCGAATTCCGGTTTGAATCGCGGTTCCAGATAATGACTTCCATTTTCTGCCATCCGGTCTTCATCGGAATAAACCACATCATAGCGTTCTCTCTGCAAAGCATCCACCACCCAGTACAGGGCATCCTCCGTCAGGACATCGTCATGATCCAGCAATGCAACATACGCTCCTTTTGCCGCCTGCAATGCCCGGTTACTGTTCCCGGAAATTCCAAGATTTTCTTCCATTTTTATGTACTGGATTCGCGATTCATTCTCCATATATTGCCAGATAATGCGCTCCGTCTCCAAACTATACACCTTCTCCAGCACCGACAATTCGCCATCCTCTGATACGCGCGCATCAAGAACCGGCGGTTCTCCCTTCGCCTGACTGCCATCGACCAGACACAGTTCCCAGTTCCCATAGGTCTGATGCAGCACCGATTCCAGCATTGCACGTAAAGAAAGCTCCGGTGTCATATACACCGGAACTACAATACTGATACAAGGGCAGTATGAAAACACCCGCTCCCGCTGTGTTGCAAGTGCTTCCTCATCTGCCTCTATATTTTCTTTAAAAAAACGATCATACGCCAGATCCAGCCCCGTCACCATCGAACGTGCCTTGGAAAGCGCCTCCGGGATTGCAGTCGAACGAATATGCGCAAAGCCTTTTTTAATTGTATCCGCATTCAAGTCTGAAAGTCGAAACTTCATCGCCACTGCCTCCCCTTTTTCTTATTTCCGCACAGAGAAATCAAACGCATCTAACGCCAGATTCATGTTGTAGTACGGATCTCCGGTTGCCAGAATATCCACCCATCTTGACTGAAACAACTGCATCTCGCTGTGGAATCGCTTCTGTTTTTTCACAGTATCTTCTTTACCTCTGGATTTTGATTCATAATGATACAGCTTTGCCTGTGGAACATACACAACCAATTTGCCAAGCTTTCTTACTTTCAAACAAAAATCCACATCATTAAAAGCCACCTGAAATTCTGGATCCAGTCCTCCAACCGCATCGAAGGTCTCTCTGGAAATCATCAGACAGGCTGCTGTAACCGCACTATAATCACACGCAACAGAAGTCCGAAGCTGATAGATACCCGCCTGCTCATCCATTGCAGAAAATGCATGTCCGGCAATTCCGCCAATCCCAACAATTACGCCTGCATGTTGAATCGTGCCATCCTCAAAATACAACCGTGCACCAACAATTCCTACATCTTTGCGTTGACAATACCCAAGCATCTGAGTAATAAAATCCGGTGAAATCAGTTCGGTATCATTGTTTAACAACAAAATATACTTACCCTTTGTATGTGCAACACCAAAATTATTGATTTTGGAATAATTAAATTCCTCCTGCCAATACAACACCTGAATATGCGGATTTTCCACAAGTGATTCATAGTATGCAAATGTCTCTTGTTGCACACTGTTATTTTCTACTATGATAATCTCATAATTCCGATAAGTCGACCGTTGTTCAATCGCATCAATACATTTTTTCAAATCATCCACATGATCCTTGTTTGGAATCACGATTGACACAAGCGGTTCTCCCCGAACCAGATAACTCACCTGATAATACCCCGGAGCTGCTCCA
>OIEB01000772.1_pt1 | contig 9548 bp, 8 predicted proteins | sample 1581711 | NCBI WGS metagenome assembly OIEB01 (sample SAMEA3882549, study PRJEB24775) | human gut metagenome | biome: human-associated habitat; feature: intestine environment; material: feces | place: Netherlands | collected 2009/2010 | reverse complement strand
GGATATCGGACACAGGGGCCGCAAGGGCCCTTACACCAACTTTCTCGACACTACCGTTAGTCCGGATGCTGTAAACTTTATTCATTACTAGACAGTGCGTTGGACTGTAAGGGCCGCATTTTCTTCGAGCGTCGCTAAGGGCCAACTATTATTTGGAATGGATGAAACTCGATTGTCATTTGCTTTAACAAAAGATTCAAAAGGATATCCGCGTGTTCTGGTAATTATTCCCGCTTATAACGAGCAGGAATGCATTCTCAATACCGTTGCTTCTATTAAGGTTGCTGGATATGACTATGTCGTAATTAACGACGGCTCACAGGATGGGACACTTAGGCTTTGTCGAGAGCATGATGTCAACATATTGGATCTCCCACAGAACCTTGGTATCGGTGGGGCGGTCCAGGCGGGGCATAAGTATGCTCAGAGATTTGGCTATGATATTGACATTCAGGTTGACGGCGATGGCCAACATGATCCTTCTTATATACCTGAGCTTGTTAAGCTGATTGAGGGTGGGGCGAGTCTGGCGATAGGCTCTCGATTCTTGGTCGAGACCGACGGTTTCCAATCAACCTTTATGCGTCGTGTTGGAATCAGGTGGCTCTCTTTTTTGCTTAAGTTGCTTACAGGTAAGGCGGTCACCGATCCCACTTCTGGCTTTAGAGCCTGCAATAAAGACGCCATCGACTTATTCTGCAAGAGCTATCCTGATGATTATCCGGAGCCGGAATCGATAGCTTTGGCTATGAAGCTTGGTCTCCCCGTTATGGAGGCACCTGTAAAGATGAATGAGCGCCAGGGCGGGCGTTCATCCATTGGGGTTCTCTCTTCCGTCTACTACATGATTAAAGTTACGCTTGCTATTGTCCTTGTGTGTTGGATCCATAGGGGAGACCAATAATGAATTTTTTTCTAAGGATTGGGGCAGCCATCTTTTTTGGTGGGTTCCTCGTTTATGTTCTTCGACTCGTATCCAAAGGAAAGATGCTTCTTAAGTATTCTTTGCTTTGGATTTTAATGTGCATGGCGGCCTTGCTTTGTGATTTATTCCCTCAGCTTATTTTTTATTGCTCCACGGCTATTGGGTTTGTTAACCCGGCCAATTTCCTCTTCCTGGGTGCAATTGTGCTGTTGCTTGCAATCTCTCTATCCCTTAGCGTTGCGGTGAGCCGTCATGTTTTGGCAATCAAAAGCCTTACACAAAGGATTGCCTTGCTCGAAAAAGAGCTTGAGAATCGGTTGGATTATTATGACTGAGCTTGATACAATTATTTGATTCAGTTTACTTTTAGTTCTTCAATGTTGCTAGTTGAGGAAAGTGGAAATCTGCCTTATACAAACGTTGCTTATACCCTTTGCTGAGGTCTGGATCGGTACCAAATCCGATGATTCTCATCGCGGGTTGCCATTTGCTTGTCAATGGAGGCGATATCCCTGCTCCGGCTGCAATGTTGTTTCAGCTGTTATGTCGTGGTCGAATAGTTTTGTATTAATAATGTAGAACAGATAATAGAATCAGCCGGAGGACTCCATTACAAAAGAGCGTAATTCCATTATCGAGCCATTTGGGTTAATTTCGATGTGGTGTGTAGTTACGCATCATTTTGTAATGCATAATGCAGATGATGTATCGGTTTTTGCTAGCCCTTTAACCCGTTAAATTTATTAGGACGATATCACTGGCCTGATGGCTGAACTACTACCACACTACCGCTACGCCCCAGTGGGGCTGGGTTTTAAATACGCCTTTGGAATGATATTGCTTTGGCTATCTTGCGGAAAATAATCTCGAAGAAGAGTGGGCTCCTTGACGTAGGTCGCGTCGAGCCAGACGTAGGGCACTGGCGAGCCCTCGAGCGGCCTTCCGTACAGATCCTCGATGCCTGGTCCAGGCTCGAGGCGATGGCGCTCACCTGGTCCTTCGAGAGCCTGGAGACGCCTATCTTCTCGGCTACCCTCTGCACCTTGCGGGTGCTCGTGCCGGTGGCGTACATCTCGGCGACGGCGGCAACGAGGGCGCGGTCCACGCGCCGGTGGCGCTCGATCACGTCGTCCGGGAAGAAGCTGCCGGAGCGGAGCTTCGGGATGCGCAGCGTCAGCGTGCCGGCGCAGGTGCGAGAGACCTCTCGCGGTAGCCGTTTCGGCTGTTCGCCCCGCCACCGCTCAGCTGGTCGGCCTCGGCGTCCATCGCGGCGTTCACGACCTGTTTGGCGAGTCTGGGGAGCAGCTCCCGCATGTCGATGGCGCCGTCGCTGAAACGGGGCATGGCGAGTATGTCCGGCGCCGGGTCTGACAAGATTTACATAGCGATCTTCGTCTTTTCCCGGAACCTGTTGTTGTGGTGATTTCTGGTTCCGGGACGAAGGCCGTTTTTCGTTAAACGGGCACTAAGGGGTCACCCTTGCACCAACATTTTCGGCGCGATCCATGAGATTGAATTCCGCCATTCTTTTTGGATGCCAATGTGCTTGCTAGTATACTGATACCAGTATTTTTAATTGCGTTCTATTAGTTTCTCGATTATAAGGATTTTTATGACAAGTTCCATAAGATGTAAGCCTTTATTTGTTTTGTTTGCCGTTTTTTTCGCATTCTATTCAGTCTATTGGTATCTAAATAATCCGAGATTACTTGTACTGCTTACAATTACCATCTCGTTGATTCTAATTCTTGGCCTTTGCGCTGCATATGCTAAGGTGTACCATCGTCTTAAAAGTGAATGGGTATTCTTGGCGCTGCTTATAGCATTTCTAATTATTTTTATCTTTATCTTTCCTCCGTTTACGGTTCCGGATGAAGGCCATCATTTTTTTTCAACTTATTGGATGGTTGATAGTCTTCCATTCAATGCGCATGTGACAAATGATGGTGGTTTTCTAGTACGGGATATCGATCTTTCCCTTTATAAGGGTCGCCAGAGTAACGCCATTGACTCCTCTTCATTTGATTCGATTATTCAGAATTATGCTCTGTTTGAGAATGGGAAGTGGACTCCATTCAATGAGTTCTCATTTAGCGTCAGTAGTGAGAACGTTTCTGCGAAAATAGGATCTATCGTTGGGCTGCAAATCGGTCTGTTTTTCGGACTTGGTGCCTATCCTGTGTTCTATATGGGGCGCATTGGTTCGGCTCTGGTTTTTTGCTTTTGTGCGTTCCAGGCATACAGGATTGCACCTAAGGGCAAATCGGTTATTGTTTTTGTTTCGCTTCTGCCTATGACGCTTCACTTGGCTGCTTCATACTCTTATGATTCAGGAATTATTGCGTACTCGCTTTTAGTATTCGCTTGTCTAATGCGCGGTTTGTTTGGAGAGCAGAAATCAATAGGTTGTAAAGAAATCGTCATTTATTTAATTATTTCGGCGTTTTTGGCTCCGTGTAAGGTTGTTTATTCTGGGATGATATTACTTGGTTTGCTTGTGCCCCTTTCGCAGTTCCAAGATGTGAAAGTCGGACGTATCGGTAAGTGCATACTGATCTTTGCTGTTATAGCCTCCGTTCTAGTGCTGCGCATAGCATCAATGAGTACATTGGTGTCTCAGTCTTCAGATGCCTCTCGTGGCCAAGAGATCGGGCGGTTTTATACGCTCAGTGACATCATCATGCATCCAAAGAATAGCTTCGAGGTCTTTTTTAGGACATTAGATTCCCTAGGAGATTTCTATTGGGGATCCACCTTAGGTTATTCGCTTGGATGGCTCCAGAAAAACTTGCAGTTTCCAGCCTTTTTTATGATTCCTTATTTGTTGTTTGGGTTTATTTGTTGTTTGGATTCCGAAGATGAGCCCTCTTTTCTCAGCCCCATTTGTTCCATTCTGTTTATTATCGCTTTTGCTTTGGCTGCCCTTGGTTCCATTGTATCTATGTGGTTGGGCTGGACGTTCAATTACGAGAATGTAATACAGGGTGTTCAAGGACGATATTTTCTTCCTGTTCTACCAGCTTTGTTGTTTGGGTCGAGAACGCGCTTGTTTAAATTCAACTCATCTTCGCTTTCTGTCGTCTCTTTTGGCATGTGCGTGATGAATTGTTTATATCTTATTCGTTTTATTAGTATTGCATCCTGTGTGTAGGCCTTTGCGTAATGCTCTCGGGTTTTTTCTGCTATCTAACAGTTTAGATAGCAGGCGATGATTCGGACGCCGCAGGGTCCCCGAAAGCTATGCTTTTCCAAGCCAAGCAGAGACTTTGACCGAGCGCTGGGTTGGCATGCGAGAGGCCAACATGAGGCCGTGCCGCGGGGCGGACCGCAGGTAGCAAAACGGCACCGGAGCCCATGTCGGGCCCGGTGCCCAAGCGCGATATCGACGGCGCAGTTTCGCGATATTCAACAGCGCCCAAATGAGTAAATACTCATTATCTATAAATGATAATAACGATTCGCGGGTTCCCCGACGGTGAAGTTTGGATTCATATAAGGATCGCCTTTGACGTAATACTTAGCCCATCGATAATTCATGTACGCGACCTCTTTGTGGAAGCGAATCTGCTTCTCCGTATTGTTTTCAACGCCTCTAGAAATCGACTCGTAGTGATAGAGCTCGACTTCGGGTGTGTATACAATTAGGTCGTTGATCTCGCGTAGCTTTAAGCAAAAGTCAACGTCATTAAATGCAACTTGAAGCTCTTCCGTGAAACCTCCGACTTTCTCATATTCATCACGCTTGGTCATTATGCAAGCTGCGGTGACGGCGCTGAAGTCTTGTTGTGCATCGTTGAGTGCAAAGTAGCCCCAGTTATCCCTTGGCATGCTTTGGCAAAGATGTCCTGCCACGCCACCAGTGACGCATAAGCCCGCGTGCTGGATGGTGTTGTCGGGATAGTAGAGTTTTGCACCAACTGCGCCAACATCCTCACGTGCGCAGATGCCAAGCATAGTCTCAATCCAATTGGGCGTAATTACCTCAGTATCGTTATTCAACAGCAAGAGATAGTCGCCCTTGGCGTGAGCAACGCCAAAGTTCATGAGCTTGGAGAAATTGAATTCGTGCTTCCAAGTTACAAGACGAACGATGTCAGGATATTTTGCTTGCAACTTATCGTAATAATCGAACGTCTCCTTTTCTGTGCTGTTGTTTTCGATTATGACAAGCTCGAAATTGTCGTACGTTGATTTCTCAACAATTGACTTAATGCAGTTGTCCAGAATGTTGGCGTGGTCTTTAGTTGGAATGATAATTGACACGAGTGGATGGGAATCTGGCACAGCGTAGGTTACTTTATATGTAAAGGGACGACGCGCTTGTTCGACCTTCGCATTGAGCCCAAGCCTGTCCAAATGACTCTGGACCGCTTTGATACCTGCGATAGTGGCATACGGCTTGCTATCGGCATTTGCTGCGGTGGAGGTCTCGCTTAGGCGCCAGTGATATAGAACCTTTGCAACATGATGAACTTTCCTTGCCTTTTCCACGGCGTGGAGAGTCAGATTATGATCCTGTGCTCCATCGAACTCTTTCGTGTTCGGTTCTAGAGTGTCAAGCAGAGACTTACGGATGGTAAGCATATGGCAGATATAGTTATTGTTTCTGAGCAGATCGATATTGAAATCCGGCTTAAAGAACGGCTGCGCTAGCATTCCATCGGGCATGAGTTTATCTTCATCACAATAAAGAAGATCGACGTCATCATTGTTTTCAATTGCCTCGGCATATGAGAACAACAAGTCCGGTTCAAGAATATCGTCATGGTCAAAGAAGCTAACGAAATCACCCGAAGCGATGGCAACGCCGGCGTTTGTGTTTTCGGAAATGCCCTTATTCTCGGTAAGGTTAATTGATTTAATTCTGTTGTCGTGGGCCGTCTCCTGCTCAACGCGAGCCTTTAGTTCCTGATTGTCAGGACTTGCATTAACTAGGATGAGCTCCCAGTTTGCATAAGACTGGTTTTTTACGGATTCGGCCATATCGTTAAAGAACGAAATGGGTGTGTTGTATAGAGGGACAATAATGCTGAACTTCGGAGCGCTGTTGAAGACGATTTTTCTCTGCTTCTCCAGAGCGCCGATAGTTGCCTTATGATCCGTGAACCATTCGGGGTATTCAGGGTCAAACTGCGCATGGGTAAAGAGAAAGTTGGTCTCCTCAAGAAGCAAGCCTAGCTTATCGGGTGTTAAGCAGTCGAATGCACTGAATGATGGGTGATTTTGATCGTCAATAATAAAGTAGTAACGATCGAACGCCTTTGGCATTCGAATTGAGAGCTGCGTTTCAAGCTGCTTTTTCTCAGACGTAAATCCAACGCTTGTTACATTCGAGCCGAAATTGACGATGCTCAAATTAACTTCATTAAGGGTTCGATCGAAACAACGAAGTTTGATTTGCGAGTCGCTACGATAAGGAGTTCTCACCGTGCACCTAAGGATATAGTCGCTTGAATCTTCGATGCACTGCCAGAAATCAATCGTTGCCATGTCAAACTCTGAAACGTCATCGTAGTTTCGGAGTTTGCTGCACATGTCAGGTTTAATTTTGTAGTTAAGGCGCGACTCCCATTTGATGTTCTTGCAATTGAGCGAAAGGGAGTCGCTGCTCAGGGTGCGACCGTCTTGGCCGATTTCGCTAAACTCAATTTTGATGGTGCGAGCATCGGGATCGGGGACTACAAGGACGTATGAGTTCGAGTCACAACTATTGTCCCGGAATTTTAGGAGGGATAAAGGTGAGCGGCGGTTATCGTCTGTAGCCGCCTGGGCTGTTACGCTGGAGCCTTTATGGATGCCTTCAATCTTAAGCTGCTGGTAGATTTTCCAGTTTCCTCTGCATACTCCGGTTGTTTCGACTCGCATTGTTTGCCTTTCGTTTGTTGGACACTGCTCATTGTACTTTTTCATTTGTTGCCTCGCTAGAAATGCAGAAAGAGTTGCGTGTTTCTGCTGTCCGATTTAAATAAGAAGACGGGGAGGTTGCTGCCGGTGCGTATAATTTAATTAACTATGCATCTGTAATCAGCGGCTTTTGCTCAACGATTGTCAATCGAGAGGATTTTTATGAAAGGCATCATCCTCGCCGGCGGGTCCGGCACGCGCCTGTACCCGCTCACGCTCGTGACCTCCAAGCAGCTGCTGCCGGTCTACGACAAGCCCATGATCTACTACCCGCTTAGCACCCTCATGCTGGCGGGCATCCGCGACATCCTGGTCATCTCGACGCCGACCGACCTGCCCAACTTCGAGCGCCTGCTCGGTGACGGCTCGCGCTACGGCGTCAACCTGTCCTACGCCGAGCAGCCGAGCCCCGATGGCCTGGCGCAGGCATTCACCATCGGCGAGGAGTTCATCGCCGGCGAGCCGTGCGCCCTGGTGCTCGGCGACAACATCTTCTACGGCAACGGGCTCAGCCGCCACCTGACGCGCGCCGTCCAGAACGCCGAGTCGGGCCGCGCCACGGTCTTCGGCTACCACGTGGACGACCCCGAGCGCTTCGGCGTCGTCGAGTTCGATGCACAGGGCAGGGCCGTCTCCATCGAGGAGAAGCCAGCGGAGCCCAAGAGCTCCTACGCCGTCACCGGCCTGTACTTCTACCCGGGCGACGTGGCCGCCAAGGCGCACGAGGTGAGGCCCTCGGCCCGCGGCGAGCTGGAGATCACCACGCTCAACCAGATGTACCTGGAGGAGGGGACGCTCTCCGTCGTGACCCTGGGCCGCGGCTACGCGTGGCTGGACACCGGCACCATGGAGAGCCTGCACGAGGCCGCGGAGTTCGTCCGCGCCGTGGAGCACTCCCAGGACCTGCCGGTCTCGGTCCCCGAGGAGATCGCCTGGGAGAACGGCTGGATCACGACCGCCGAGCTGGAGGAGGCCGCCAAGGCCTACGGCAAGTCGGTCTACGGGCAGCACCTGAAGAAGGTCGCCGCCGGCGAGATCGTCAATAGCCCACGCGAGTACTAGCGCAAGCTTGTTTTCTTTTAGGGGTCACCGTTTATCTGGTGGCCCCTTTCGTTATGATTACGTTGACCATAAAGACAATATGATTGGGAGTGGATGTGTTAAGCGTCTACTTTGGCGATATGCCAGAAGCGATTTACAACACAGCGACATATTTCAAAAACTCTTACCGGTCTTCTTGGATTACGGATCCCTATGCAGTCTCGATAATTAAAGATGTCGATCGATCGGTTGTTGTCTCCGAAAACGTCATCGAAAGCCCTGTGCTTGGATCCATCTCCCCACTCCAGCTTTCTGGTGGCGTGAAAACGCTGCTGCTTATGAGATTTGATCGTAAGCATATTTTTAACGCTTCTACCTGTGGTGACAACTGTGCCAAGTGGATTCTCGACATGGCGAAAGACCGCAAGCTCGTTGTGAATCTCTATCATGTGATGGACTTTGGTCGCGAGGATTTTAAAATTAAAGTCGTGAATAGCGGCCGAATCGTTCACAACATGGCCGATTTGATTCACGAGTCGATTCCGTATCTGTAGGTGCTGCTTATGAACGGTTCGCATCTCGTTAAGATTTCCCGCCGCAGGGGAACCAAGTACACATTTACCATTAAACGGAACATTACTATTGTGCGTGGGGATAGTGGCACGGGTAAGACGACACTGTTTGACATGGTCGCAGACTACATGCGAACGGGCGAGCAGTCGGGTGTTTCCTTGCAATGCGATTGTCCCTGTGTCGCCCTGACCGATTATGATTGGCGAAACCAGCTTTCGTCCGTTCATGACTCGATTGTATTTGTCGATGAGGGCTTAAAAGAGATCCATTCTGATGAGTTTGCCCATCATGTGCTGTATTCCTCGAATTATTTCGTGCTGATCTCAAGGGCTGATTTCCCCAATCTTCCGTATAGCGTGGATGAGATTTACAAGATTAAGACGAGCGGAAAATACCATTCTTTCGTCCCTGTTTATCAAGATCGCGGGAATCATCGTTATGCTATTTCCCGGTCGGCGCCAAAACAGGACTTTTCTATCCTTCTATGCGAGGACAGTAAGTCTGGTTTCCAGTTCTTTAAACGGCATTTTGCTGACAGTGAGCTTACCTGTACTTCGGCCATGACGAACAGCGCGATTTTGGGCTGGTTGGATCAGCATCTCGACGATCGCGTGTTTGTTGTCGCGGACGGGGCGGCATTTGGGTGCTATGCGGACCGCGTCCTTAAGCTGCAAGACATTCACCGCGATACTGTTACGGTTTGTCTTCCCGAGTCGTTCGAATGGCTTCTGCTGAGCTCCGGCGTAATTTCAGGGCTAGATGTTAAGACGGTTTTGGAAACCCCAGAAGCCTTTGTAAACAGTGAGAAGTTTAAAAGCTGGGAGGATTTCTTCTATAAGTACTTACGTGAAATAACTGGGGATTCGGTTTTTCACTACGACAAAGACTGCATTTCGGAGGCGTTTTGTACAGGAGGTAATTCTGCGAAGGTTATGGCTCTTATCGCATGCCGAAATGTCCGATAGTTTTGTTGAATAGCGTCGCGGCGTCACTTCCTGCGGCATACTAAAGAAGCTGTACATGCTTCAGATTGGATTTTCATGTCTGAGATTTTCGAACCCAAGAATATCATCGTCACTGGCGGCTGCGGCTACATCGGCTGCAA
>OIEB01000770.1_pt1 | contig 9583 bp, 8 predicted proteins | sample 1581711 | NCBI WGS metagenome assembly OIEB01 (sample SAMEA3882549, study PRJEB24775) | human gut metagenome | biome: human-associated habitat; feature: intestine environment; material: feces | place: Netherlands | collected 2009/2010 | reverse complement strand
ACTCAGATGCCAGGATATTGCTTCTCCTTCACGGTCCGGGTCAGTTGCCAGATAAATCTTGTCAGCTTTCTTCACTTCCTTGCGAAGCTTTGCAAGGATTTCTCCCTTTCCTCTGATCGTTATATATTTTGGTTCATAATCATTTTCAATATCGATACCCATCTGGCTCTTGGGCATATCTCTTACGTGACCATTCGATGCAGTCACTACATAATTACTTCCTAAAAACTTTTTAATTGTTTTCACCTTCGCAGGTGACTCCACGATTACCAGATAGCGTGCCATAATTTCCTCCATAATAGCGGCTGTATCTTTACTGCAGCCTTATATAATAATTTCTGGATACTTCCTTTACATATCCATTTAATTCTAACGTGATCAGTCTTTCCATTAACTCTGTAACCGAAAGTCCTGTTTCTTTCATCAGCTGATTTGTCCCTTTCGGAAACAAATCGAGACAACTATACACCATAAACTCAGGACTTTCAAGCATTTTTTCACTTTTGTTTCCTTTTTGCCCGATTTCCACCGGATTAATGTTCCATTCATCCATCAATTCTTCCGGGGTAATCAGTATCCCCGCTCCCTGCCTGATCAGTCTGTGACACCCCTGACTTAACACACTGTTTACCGGTCCCGGAAGAGCATATACATCCTTTCCCTGCTCCAGTGCAAGATCCGCAGTAATCAATGATCCGCTCCTTTCTTTTGCTTCCATAATAAGTATCCAGTCCGCCAGCGCACTGATGATTCGATTTCTTCTTGGAAAATTCCACGCATACGGCTGGGTTCCTGGTGAAAATTCGGATACTATTCCTCCTTTTTCCTGTATATCCATATACAATCCTATATTCTCTCTTGGATAACAGACATCCACTCCGCATCCAAGTACCGCATATGTCACACCACTTTCTTTAGCCCAACTGCTATTTAACGCTCCTCTTTGTCCTGCACCGTCAATTCCTCTTGCCATACCACTTATTATCTGTATTCCTGCTTCTGCAAGGCTTTTTCCATATTGTAATGCCATCTGTTCACCATACGCCGTACAGTTTCTCGCCCCTACAATCGCCGCACTTTTTCTTTTTTCATCCGGAAGTTGTCCGAGTACATATAATGCATACGGAGGATCGGTAATATATTTCAGTTTTTCCGGATACGTTTTTAAAAAGTACGGTATAAACTGTATTCTTTTTTCTTCTGTCCTTCTCCATTTTTCTTCAAGTTTTGTATCTTTTTTTGCATTCTTTAATATCACCGCATCCTTCTCGTTTAGAAAGCGCAGTTTATCTAACTTAGTTTCTTCTATATAATATATGGCTTTTCCAGATCCATATACCTCTCTTAGTTTTTGCTTCTTCAGATCTGTAATCTCTTTTATTCCTGCCAGCCAGTATTCGTAGATCATCTGCTTTTCTCCTTTCTTAACGTCCCCAATATTTTTTATCCAACGACCGATAAGCGATTGCCTCTTTTAAATGCTTCTCCGTCACTTTTTCACTGTAATCCAAATCAGCAATCGTTCTTGCAACTCGTAAAATCTTATGATATGTTCTCGCTGTCAGCCCCATCCTTTCAAATGCCTTCTCCATCAACTTTCTTTCCGCACTGCCTAATGGAATATAGGTCCTGATTTCTCCCGGTCCAAGCATAGAGTTTGTACGGATTTGCGTTCCCTCGTATCTTTTTTTCTGTAATTTTCTTGCTTCTACTACTCTGCTTCGTATTACCTCCGATGATTCCTCCTCTTTTTTTCCTATCCTTTCTATATCCAGTTCCCGGTACTCCACTTTCGGTGTCTCAATACACAGATCCATACGATCCAGAAATGGCTGACTTATCTTTCCAAGATATTTCTGAATCTGTGACGGCGTACATGAACATTTCTGCATATCCGGATAATTACCGCATGGGCACGGATTCATGGCTGCTACCAGCATAAATTCTGCCGGAAATGTAAAATTTCCATAATTTCTGGCAATATGTATCTGATGTTCCTCCAAAGGCTGTCTCAACACTTCCAGTACATTTCTCGGAAACTCTGCCAGTTCATCCAAAAATAACACACCTCCGTGAGCCATACTGATTTCTCCCGGTCTTGGTGTCATTCCCCCTCCAACTAATGCAGTCTTCGTTATGGTATGATGAACACTTCGAAACGGACGCCTGGTGATCAAAGGCTGCTCTTTATCTATCATTCCAAGTACACTGTATATTCTGGTAATCTCCAGGCTCTCCTCCAATGACAATTCCGGTAAAATCGTCGCAATCCTTCTTGCAATCATCGACTTGCCGGATCCCGGCGGTCCTGCCATCAATAAATTATGTCCTCCCGCCACGGCAATCTCAGCTGCCCTCTTCACCGCATTTTGACCACATATGTCTGAAAAATCCTCTTTTTTATTTTCGAAAATATTTCTTTGTGCGGAGGACCTTCCCTGTTTTTTTCTATGTATCTCTTTTTCATCTCCGTTCAGATATGCGCAGAGTTTTTCCAGATTATCAGCGGGAAGAATCTTTATCCCGCTCACAAGCCTGCCTTCTATTTCATTTTCTTCCGGCAAAATACAGGCAGTACAGCCCTGATTCTTAGCTTCCATAACGATTGGCAGCACACCTGACACACCTCTTATTTTCCCCTCCAGACTCACCTCACCAATCACTGCCACACCTTTTAGTGCCTCTTCCGGTACATAATTCATTGCCGCCAGAACCGCCAGTGCAATCGGCAGATCAAACGACGCTCCTCTTTTTCTAACTGTTGCCGGAGCCAGATTCACAATAATCTTCTTAGCCGGTAATTTCATTCCCGAATTGCGAATTGCTGTACGCACTCTCTCTGATGCTTCTTTTACTTCCGAAGACAGATATCCTACCATGTGAAACATCGGAAGTCCGTTACTGACATCAGCCTCCACTCTGATCATCTCTACACTCAGTCCCTGAACAGCTGCAGATAAAACTGTACAAAACGACATCTACATACTCCTTTCTGTATCCGTATCCACCAGGTTCGATCGTGATTCCTGCACCCGGTTTTTTTCGGTACAAGCTTATTAAATTAAATTTACAATTGATATTCCGGCCGAAATAGCCGTTAAAGAAGCAGCTGCTCATCGCATTACTGCATAGGATAAAACGAAAAAAGAACAGAATATATGATTCCTCATCTTCGTTAAATGTGCAATCATCATATCCTATTCTTTCTGTTATGTCAATATTTTTCCAGTTCCATTTTCTGTTTCCTGTTGCAGTTTGTATTTCGTTCCACTTTGATCTGCACTTCTTCCATTAAAACGTCCTAACACCACACCAAGTATTCCACTTAAGATCAACAGGAAGTAAAAACTGATCCCACGATTCACCAATACTACAGCAGCAACCGGTACCGAAGAAAACATACCGGCAAATAATTTTACAAAAGAAAATTCACTGATTCCTTCCGCTCCCGGAAACGGAAGAAGCGCTGTTGTCATATATAATATAATCTGATGTAAAAAAAGACTTCCAAATGTACTGCCTGCTTCTCCCATTGCATGATATACTGCCCACGGAACGCTGAACCAGCAGATAATCTGTACCAGGCTCACCCCAATTACCTGTAATGTAAGGTTTGGATCTTTTTTAAAAAAAACTTTGCAATTTTCAAAATCGTGTAATATATCATTGATTTTACTTTCCATTTTCTCTTTATGTCTAAATGGAAGTTTCATAACCAAAAAGCGAATCCCTTTTACGATTTTTCTTTTCAGTCTGTCAGATACGATCACGATCATCAGTGCGGCAATAAAAACCAGATTCATAATATAACCAACCAATACCAGTATCAGCATAATTTTATTCAGGTGTATTCTTCCTGTCAGAATCCAGAACGCTGCAATGTTTTCCATCAGAAATGCTGCAATCTGAAAACTCGTAAGCTCTGTTAAAAGTGCCATCGTTCCATGTGCCACGTGGATCTTATCTTTGCTCATCGCATATAGCTGCAATGGCTGTCCTCCGGTCGCCGATGGTGTTACCGAACTGAAGAAATAGCCAATATATGCATATTTCATAGCCTCTTTAAAGCTTACCCGATATCCAAAAGATACTAAAACTTTTCTCAGATTAATACCTTCTGCAATATTAAACACTGCTGCCAGACCAAGGCCTGCCGTCAGCCATTTCGGATCCGCATTTTTCATTGCATTCCATACAGATTCTATATCCGCACCCTTCAATACAATAAATATGACTACGAGCACCAGCAATATAAATAACACAATATATTTTTTAACTGATCTCTGACCTTCCTGCTGTTTCATACTTTTCTTCAATCCTTCTAAATTCATATCCTTGTGCCTTTAACATCGGAATTGCTTTTTTCAATGCTTCAATTGTTCTTCCCGGTGCACCATTTTCTCCTCTTCCATCATGCAGGCATATCACTGCTCCCGGAAATACACGTCTAAGAATTTTATTGCAGATACTGTCTGCCGTCTCCTTTGCAGACCAGTCCTGCGCCATTACATCCCAAAAAATCAGTTGCAAATGCATTTTCCTGATGCAGTATAAACTCATCAGGTTCAAATGTCCCCATGGTGGTCTGTATTCTTTTACGTCAATTCCCATTTTTCCCATAATCTTCCTGGATTCTTTCAGATCCCTTTTCGTCCTTCCAGGTCCGAACAGCATTGCACTTTGATGACTCAAAGAATGTATTCCTATCGAATATCCACTTTTTTTCATCCGTTTCACAATATCCGGATGTCCCTGTGCAGCTTCCGCTACCATGAAAAAGGTTGCCGGAACCTGTTCCTGATCCAGAAGATCCAGTAATTTGTTCGTATATACGGTATCAGGTCCGTCGTCAAATGTCAGATATAAAACCTTTTCTTCTTTTTTCGCCCTCTTTTTGTCTCTGATAATCCAGTGGTACTTCATCAGATATGTTGGAATGATACTATATACAAGTGCTCCTGCACCTATAATTCCTGCCTTTACTGCTTTCTTCATTATGCCGTCATCCTCTCTTCCATGATCTCTACCGCCTTATCCAGAGAAACATCTATCATTTCCTTCCGGGCATGTCTTACATTCTCATCCATCTGTTTCAGAAGTTTTCTGTCATTCAGAAGTTTTTCCAGTTCCGGAATATAATCCTCGTGTTTTCCCCATACCACTTTTGCAAATCCTTTTTCTGCCGCATACCTTGCATTGTTCATTTCCTGCTCCAGAAATGGATGAATCACAAATAACGGTACCTGACTGTGAAGAATTTCAAACAACGTGATCCCTCCGGCTTTTGTGATCACAAGATCTGCCCACCGCATATATTTACTGATATTTTCTGTATATCCCAGTACTTTGACATCCTCATACCGGTTCACCCATTCTTCGTACATTTTATGATTCTTTCCCGTAATAACAATGGTCTGAACCGATTGCATACTATGCAATTTTCCCAGTAATCTTCTCAAATCTGGCATGAGGCCAAGTCCGCCTCCCATTACAAGAACTCTGCGAACTTCTTTTTCATTTTCCAGATGTTTCCTGTCCATATTCAAGAACTGCTGACGTACAGGAATTCCTGTTACAAGAATATTCTCTGCTTTTGTACCTTCACAGATCAGATGCTCCTTAATCTCCCTGGTAGGTGCCAGATACAGATCTGTCTGATCTGCTTTCCATTCCGGATGCATGCTGATATCTGTAATACATGTAACCAGCGGTGTCGAAAGTCCAGTCTTTTCTTTATATGATGCAATTGCCTTTACACACATCGGATGTGTACAGACAATAACATCCGGCTGTTCCTTTTCCAGGATTTTCTTTAACTTTTTATAAATCGCAGCTCCTCTCGGCTGCATTTCTACTTTCATTTTTCCAGACATTTTATAAATAAAGTTATATATTCCGTGGCAAAGCTCCACCATCAGACGAAATCCCCAAAAAATAAGTTTGCTGATATGTGGATATAATTCTTCCAGGAGATCTTTTTTTACAATTTCTGTATCTTTATCAAGCTTACGGAACTGTTCACAGATTGCATTGGCTGCCATTTCATGTCCCATTCCAAATCTTCCACTTAACACCAGTACTTTCATAACTGCCACCCTTTCTCACATACCTTCTGATATGTCTCTTTCTTATGGTGTTAAGTATAGACTTTGATTCTTAAAATAATTGCCATATAATTCTAAAGATTTCTTAAAGACTTTTCTAAGAAGGAAAAAAGGCTCTCAGTTTTTCAATTGCACTCTTCTCAATCCTTGAAACATATGATCTTGAAATTCCCAACATTTTGGCGATTTCGCGCTGTGTATATTCTTCTTCATTATATAATCCATACCGCAATTTCAATACTATGCGTTCTCTTGCAGACAGTTCTGACTCAACTTTCTGATATAATCGTATGACATCTTCTTTTTTTTCGAGCCTGTGATGAACATCTTCTTCTCCCATCTCGATCACATCAAATAGCTGTATCTCATTTCCCTCCCTGTCTGTTCCGATCGGTTCATACAAAGAGACTTCTTTTGACGATTTTTTCTTTCCGCGGAAATGCATCAATAATTCATTTTCTATACAACGAGCTGCATATGTTGCAAGTCTTGCACTTTTTTCCGGATCAAACGTAACAACAGCTTTCATAAGTCCTATTGTCCCAATAGACAGAAGATCTTCCATTTCCTCCGGCGGAGGCTGATATTTTTTTACAATATGGGCAACCAGCCTCAGATTTCTTTCTATCAAAATATGCTTTGCTTCCAGATCACCCTCTGTATATTTTTGCACATAATACTTTTCTTCTGCTGCTGTGAGGGGTTGGGGAAATGATTTCAATACAACGGCTCCCTCCCCGGCAGTTTTATTATATTCTATGCAAAAAACAGTGATTCTGTGCTTTTCCATTTTTGCACTGAATCACTGTCTTCTTTTCCATAAGATTATTCTGTTTCTTTTTCTGCTCTTCTTAAAATATCATATACCGATGCATCTGCACTGAGTGCCACATAAAGCACCTGTTTCGGATGTGGTGCACTTTCCTGTTCATTTCCATCCTCATCTATGATTTTTTCTACAGTTGCTTCTACATTCTGTCCGTCCGGTTTCATGATCTCAATCACTTCGCCTACCGAGAATTTATTTCGCTGTTCAATCCTGTACAGTCCGTCTTTAATCTCTCCTATGATGCCAAGATATGTGTACTCTCTGATATACGTATTACTGTCATAAATCTGGCTTTCTTCACTTGGTTTTCCAAAATAAAATCCTGTCGTGAACTGACGATAGGTACAATTTGAAATCTGATCCTTGTACCACGGCATATTTGCCTCATATTTCTTCGGATCTTCCAGATAATCATCAATTGCCTTACGGTACGTTCTCGCAACTGTTGCCACATACAGGGCCGTCTTCATACGTCCTTCGATCTTAAAGCTGTCGATTCCGGCATCGATCATCTCCGGAATGTGCTCGATCATACACAGATCCTTAGAGTTGAAAATGTAGGTACCTCTTTCATTCTCATATACCGGCATATATTCGCCCGGTCTCGTCTCTTCTACCACGGAATATTTCCAGCGGCACGGATGTGTACAGGCTCCCTGATTGGCATCTCTTCCTGTGAAGAAATTACTCAAGAGACATCTTCCGGAATAAGAGATACACATTGCCCCGTGTATAAAGCTTTCAATCTCCATCTCTTCCGGGATATGTGCACGGATCTCTTTGATCTCTTTTAACGAAAGCTCTCTGGCTGTTACCACACGTTTTGCTCCCAGGTTCCACCAGAAGTTAAATGTACCGTAGTTGGTATTATTTGCCTGCGTGCTGACGTGTCTTTCAATCTCCGGGCAGATCTCTTTGGCAAGCATAAAGATTGCCGGGTCTGCAATGATCAGGGCGTCCGGACCGATTTCTTTCAGTTCTTTTAAATACTCTGCTGCTCCCTCCAGGTCATCATTGTGTGCAAGAATATTCACGGTGACATGGACTCTTGCGCCATGGTCATGTGCAAACCGCACTCCATCTTTCATGTCTTCCATGGAGAAGTTTTTTGCCTTTGCACGAAGTCCGAACGCTTCTCCTCCGATATATACTGCATCTGCACCAAACATAACCGCAGTCTTCAACACTTCCAGACTGCTTGCAGGAATCAGTAATTCTGGATGTCTGTTTCTCATCTTATCGATTCTCCTTCTCTTCTTTTTTCTTCTTAATGCTGAGTGCCACACCGTCTCCCAGTGGGATGATCGATGTCTCCAGCACATCACTGTGTTTTAATTCATAGAGATAATCCCTCATCCGGCTGTGGATCGTACGGTTTCTCCGTTCAACCGCGAACCGGGATTCAATGATATCTCCATCCTGTAATACATTATCCGACATTAAGATGCCACCATCCGAAAGCAGTCTCACTGCCTCCGGCATATAGTGGATATACTGTCCCTTAGCCGCATCCATAAAAATAAAATCATACGGGCCTTCCAGTGTCTTCATCACTTTCAGGGCATCCCCTTCGATCAGGGTGATCTGTTCTTCTTTCCCTGCCCGTTTGAAATTATTTCTTGCGATCGGAATTCTTTTTTCATAATTTTCTATCGTTGTGATATGGCTTCCTTCCGGAAGATATTCGCTCATTAAAATCGCCGAAAATCCGACTGCTGTACCGACTTCAAGGACTCTCGCCGGGCGATTCATCAACATCATGACTTTCAGGAAACTCTGGGTTTCCTTCCGGATGATCGGCACGAAACTATCTAACGCTTCCTGTTCGATTGCTTCTATGACAGGATTCTCCGGACGTTCCAGCGACCGGATGTATGTGACCATACGTTCATCTACGATCATAGTATTCCTACCTCTGTTCTATTTGTTACGGTTTTATCTGTTACACATTTTTTCATCTTGAGTTTCTACAAGGGAATGAGCCGTACACTGCACAAAACAGGCTTCGCCCACTGCGTTCGAAGGCGCCTGTTTTATACAATGTGCGGCTCATTTCCCGTTTAATTATAATTATACTTTCTATACGTCCATAATAATCGGAAGAATCATTGGTCTTCTCTTGGTCCGCTTCCAGATGAAATCATTCATCGTATCACGAATCACAAGCTTGATCTTGCTCCAGTCCGCATTACGCTGGTGTGTCAGACAGTCTTCTACCGCTTCTGTAAGGACTTTTCTCGCCTCTTCCATCAGACTTTCAGACTCTCTTACATACACGAATCCACGCGATACAATATCCGGACCTGCAAGAAGCTGGTTGCTTCCCTTCTCCAGTGTCAGTACAACGATCATGATACCGTCTTCTGCCAGATGCTGTCTGTCACGGAGTACGATATTACCGACATCTCCGACACCGAGGCCGTCTACCAGGATCTCTCCTGTATGCACGTTGTCTACAACTTTTGCTTCCTTATCGCTGAGTTCCAGTACATTACCCGATTTCAGAATAAAGATATTTTCTTTCGGAATACCAAGCATCTTGGCGATTCCTGCATTTGCTTTCAGATGTCTGTACTCTCCATGGACCGGAATTGCATATTTCGGTTTTACCAGAGAATAGATCAGTTTCAATTCTCTGGTAAAACCGAAA
>OIEB01000768.1_pt1 | contig 9615 bp, 7 predicted proteins | sample 1581711 | NCBI WGS metagenome assembly OIEB01 (sample SAMEA3882549, study PRJEB24775) | human gut metagenome | biome: human-associated habitat; feature: intestine environment; material: feces | place: Netherlands | collected 2009/2010 | reverse complement strand
AAAGTCACAAAAGCAGTCCCGGTTTTGTGCAAGTTGCCAGCCACTAAGTTGTGAGTCGCCTTTTGAACCCCCTGATTATATCAGATAAACCAGGTCTCCTGATTGGTCGATGAGACGGAAACGGCACCTGCCTGTAAAAGAGCCATAATGTCTTCTTTTTCTGAAACCATACCGCCGGCAATGACCGGGATCGGCGAGGATTTGCAGAGCTTTTGAATGACCTTTGGCATAAGTGCAGGAAGAATCTCGATACAGTCCGGTTTTCCGGTACGCATGGTTTTAAAAATACTTTCGTATGCCATGGAATCGATCACAAAAAAACGGTGAATCGTATACAGATCAAGCTCGCTGGCACGTTTGATCAGCAGAGCCTTTGTGGAAATAATACCATCAGCTTTTGTATATTGGTGGATAAAATCAATGGCGATCTCTTTCGGGCTGAGTCCGTGGATCAGATCCACATGCACCATGGCAATCTTCCCGGCAGATTTGACTGTTTTTACGATCTGAGGAATATTGCAGATATCGCCATAGAGAATAAACACAATGGAACTATCGGTTTCTAAACATTTTTTTAATCCGTCATCATCCTTCACGGCGGCGATGACAGGAGAGTTTTCTAAGGCTTCCATAAATTCAGAATGCATAAAGTACCTCCTTGTATAAAAAAATAAAAGGACAGTATGCCATCCGGCATCCTATCCTTCATTATATATGAAATAGTGAAAAATGAAAAGAATTATTCAGTTTTTGGATTGGGTTGGATTAATCTGCATCCGGCGGGGTATGTCCGGATGCAGATGGGAGAAATCCATATGTTTGCAGCCTATATTCTTAATAGCTCCCCTCATGAGCAACAGACCGGGTAGTCTGTATATATTACGAAGTCATTTGCTGCAAGCGAATTTGGAAATGGGTTGACGGCATCGCCGTCAAATCTATGTAGATTCTATCAATATTGGGTAGGGAAATTGACAGAAGTTACATACCAAGATACAAAAAAAGAGCAGGAAAATAAGGATGCTCTCGCATCTTTTTTACCTTGCTCATTCGTCTCTGTGGCTTACATTATTTATTTACTGCGGTAAGTATAACACCTAAATATGGAAAATGCAAGAGCCGATATTGTATAAAATGAAAAACATTCCAATTTTTTTACCTGAATATAGACAATATCTTGACAATAGAATCCATTGCAGATAACATAGAAGAGAAGTAAGTAAGAGGGACGGTGAAGATATATGACAGAAGAGGATAAAGGCGCGTACAGATATTGTAAGAATTGTGGAAGAGTGCTTTCACCGACCTACGAAGCAGAGCTTTGCCCGACATGTGAGGAGAACCAACTGTTTGATAAGGTCAGAGATTACATTCGTAAAAATGATGTCACGGAAATGCAGGTAGCCGAGCATTTTGGAATCCCGCAAAAGAAAGTGAAGGCGTGGATCAAAGAAGGAAGGATTGAGTATAAGGAAGATGGAGATAAGCGGGCATTGGTATCCATCCGTTGTGCAAGATGTGGAGCAAAAGTTACCTTCGGAACACTTTGCAGCCGGTGTCTGAAAATTATGAATAGTTCTAAATACGAGTATGCAGGAAACGACCTTGAGAAGAACAAGATGCGTTTCTTAGACAATGATGAATAATAAATAATGCATAGTTACATAGGATTTTTTGAGATCCATAGTAAATAATAAAAAAAGAAGTCCCATGCGGTCCGTACAGATTTCAGAGTATGACATTTTAATCTGTATGAACCACATGGGACTTTTTCTATATTTTTTTATAAAAGCATTTCTGTAATTAACTTACATGAAATTAACGCTCACATTTGCAGGCAGCTTCCACAAATCCTTTGAATAACGGATGCGGTCTGTTCGGTCTGGACTTGAACTCCGGATGAGCCTGTGTAGCAATGAACCATGGATGATCGGAAATCTCGATCATTTCCACAATCCTTCCATCAGGAGAAAGACCACAGAGGTTCAATCCTTTTTCTGTCAGTGCATTGCGGTAATCATTGTTGACTTCGTAACGGTGACGATGTCTTTCGTGGATGGTGGACTCGCCGTAAACAGCGTGGGCTTTGGAATCCTTGTCCAGTTCACAAGGATATGCGCCAAGTCTTAAAGTACCACCGATATCCTCTACACCGTCCTGATCCGGCATCAATGCAATAACCGGATGAGTAGTGTTCGGGTCTAACTCGATGCTGTGTGCATCATGGAAACCACAGACATTACGGGCAAACTCAATAATTGCAACCTGCATACCAAGGCAGAGACCAAGATATGGGATTTTGTTCTCACGGGCATATTTTGCTGCAAGGATTTTTCCTTCTACACCACGGCTGCCGAAACCGCCAGGAACCAGGATACCCTGCATAGAGCCTAATACCTCGTCCACATTTTCTTCGTTCAGTTCTTCAGAATCCACCCAGTGGATGTTGACCGTTGCACGTTCTGCAATACCGCCGTGTTTTAATGCTTCCACAACAGAGAGGTAAGCATCGTGGAGCTGAATATATTTTCCGACCAGTGCAATGTCTACTTCCTTATTCGGATGACGCAGGGCATTGACCATATCTTTCCAATCGGTTAAGTCCGGTGTTGGACATTCCAGATTTAAGCATTTACAGGTAACCTGTGCAAGATGCTCTTCTTCCATTGCAAGCGGAGCTTCATATAAATATTCCACATCCAGATTCTGTAATACATGATCGTTTGGTACGTTACAGAAAAGAGCGATCTTATCTTTGATCCCCTGGTCTAACGGCTGCTCGGAACGGCAGACGATGATATCCGGCTGGATACCCATTCCCTGTAATTCTTTTACACTTGCCTGTGTCGGTTTTGTTTTTAATTCGCCGGATGCCTTAATATAAGGAATCAGTGTAACATGGATCAGCATGGCATTTTCATGTCCGACCTCATGCTGGAACTGGCGAATGGACTCTAAGAAAGGCTGACTTTCAATATCTCCAACCGTACCACCGACCTCGATGATCGCAATATGTGTATCTTCAGAGGTAAAATTGCGGTAAAAACGGCTCTTAATCTCATTTGTGATATGAGGAATTACCTGAACAGTACCTCCGCCAAAATCGCCGCGGCGTTCTTTCTGAAGTACAGACCAGTATACTTTACCGGTTGTAACGTTGGAATTTTTGCTCAAGCTCTCATCAATAAAACGTTCATAGTGACCTAAGTCTAAATCAGTTTCTGCACCGTCATCTGTTACAAAAACCTCTCCATGTTGGATTGGGTTCATCGTGCCCGGATCAATATTGATATAAGGGTCAAATTTCTGCATTGTTACCTTAAAACCTCTGGCTTTTAAAAGACGGCCGAGAGATGCGGCAGTAATGCCTTTTCCGAGTCCCGAAACAACTCCTCCGGTGACAAAGACATATTTTACAGGCATAGGTGTTTCCTCCTTAAAAATTATATATAAATGTTTCCTGAATTTAAAATAACTCATATATTATACAACTAGAGAAAAAAGAAATCCACAATTTTAGAAAAAGAAATCAAAAAAGTTTAGAAAAACTTTAGAAAGGACAAGAAAAGTTCACGATATTCGTATTGATTTTAATAGAAAAGAAACATATAATAAGTACGATACTGCAAGAACTATGATGCAGCATGGAGGAGAGCATGGATAACAATCAGATGAACGGAAATAACAACAATAATAATAACAATAATAATCGGAACAACAAAAACGGGCAGATGTTTTTAGCGTTTTTACTGGTTTCACTGGTAATGCTGTTTATTATGAGCTATGTGAACAGCAAGATGGATCAGATGTCGAGTGAGGAGATTACCTATTCCCGGTTTTTGAAAATGGTGGAAGAGGACAAGGTAGAGAGTGTCGAGATCGGTTCGTCAGAGATCAAGATCACTCCGAAAGAGGAGAAAAAAGACACAAAGGTAAATAACGGTCTTACTACGATCCAAAAGACCTATTACACAGGAATCGTGGAAAATCCGGATCTGTTAAAGACTTTGGAAAAACACGATGTCAATATCAAAGGAACGATCCCGGATAATACCTCCGTATGGATTTATAATATTTTAAGTTTTGTGATCCCGTTAGTACTGGTATGGGTACTGCTTGGATTCTTAATGCGCCGGATGGGCGGCGGCGGAGTAATGGGCGTTGGTAAGAGCAATGCCAAGGTCTATGTGGAAAAACAGACCGGAGTTACCTTTAAAGATGTTGCAGGAGAAGATGAAGCCAAAGAGTCGTTACAGGAAGTCGTGGATTTCCTGCACAATCCGAAACGTTATACAGAGATTGGTGCGAAGCTGCCAAAAGGCGCGTTGTTAGTAGGCCCTCCGGGTACCGGTAAGACGTTACTTGCAAAAGCCGTTGCGGGCGAGGCAAATGTACCGTTTTTCTCATTGGCAGGTTCAAGTTTTGTAGAGATGTTTGTCGGTGTCGGTGCATCCAGAGTGCGTGATCTTTTCAAAGAGGCACAGAAGCAGGCACCATGTATTATTTTTATTGATGAGATCGATGCCATCGGAAAGAGCAGAGATGCCCGTTATGGCGGAAACGATGAGAGAGAGCAGACGCTGAACCAGTTACTTTCAGAGATGGATGGTTTTGATGCATCCAAGGGACTGCTGATTTTAGCAGCAACCAACCGTCCGGAAGTATTGGACAAGGCATTACTTCGTCCGGGACGTTTTGACAGACGGATCATTGTAGATAAACCGGATTTAAAAGGAAGAGAGGCAATCCTTCAGGTGCATGCCAAAGATGTCCTGATGGATGAGACCGTAGATCTGAATGCGATCGCATTGGCAACCTCAGGAGCGGTCGGTTCCGATCTGGCAAATATGATCAATGAAGCAGCGATTAATGCCGTAAAGCATGGCAGAAAATATGTCAGCCAGGCGGATCTGTTTGAATCGGTAGAAGTGGTCATTGCAGGAAAAGAGAAAAAAGACCGCATTATGGGACCGAAGGAAAAGAAGATCGTAGCATATCACGAGGTTGGTCATGCGTTAGTGACTGCATTGCAGAAAAATACAGAGCCGGTACAGAAGATTACAATTGTACCGCGTACCCACGGAGCACTTGGTTATGTGATGCAGGTGCCGGAGGAAGAAAAATTCTTAAAATCTAAAGAGGAATTAGAAGAAGATTTAGTAACCTTTATGGCAGGACGTGCAGCAGAAGAGATCGTATTTCATTCTGTAACAACCGGAGCGTCAAATGATATTGAACAGGCAACAAGAATTGCCCGTGCCATGGTAGCACAGTACGGAATGTCAGAGCGGTTCGGACTGATGGGACTTGCAACGGTAGAGAGCCAGTATCTAGACGGAGAAGCAAGACTGAACTGTGGTGAAGAGACCGCAGCCGAGATTGATAAAGAAGTCATGAAGATGTTGAAGGAAAGCTATGAGAAAGCAAAACAGCTTCTTTCAGAAAATCGGGAGGTACTCGATAAGATTGCAGCACATCTTTATGAGAAAGAGAATATTACAGGAAAAGAATTTATGAAGATTTACCGCGAATTGAAAGGAATCCCGGAGCCGGAGGAAGAGAATGTGGCAAAACAGGGTTCTTCCGTAGATTTCCGGGTTGGAGAAGAAGCAACTCACAGAGTAGATCTGAATAAGGCAACTTCGGAAAAAGAAGAGTCAGAGGAAGAAGATCCAAATAAAGAGAATTCCAGGGAAGAGGATTTTGAACAGGAGACCGATGTTTGATTTTGAGGAAGAATTAAAAAAACTGCCGGAAAAGCCGGGAGTCTATATCATGCATGATGCAAACGATGCCATCATCTATGTTGGAAAAGCGATCAAACTGCGAAATCGTGTCAGACAGTATTTCAGACCAAGCCATAATGAAGGGATCAAAAAAGATCATATGGTGCAGCAGATCGCACGGTTTGAATATATTGTTACGGACTCAGAATTAGAAGCGCTGATCTTAGAGTGTAATTTAATAAAGGAGCATCGTCCAAAGTACAATACGATGCTCCGAGATGATAAGACTTATCCGTATATCAGAGTGACGCTGGGAGAAGAATATCCCAGGGTCCTCTTTTGTCGTCAGATGAAAAAAGATAAGTCACGGTATTTCGGACCTTACACCAGTGCCGGGGCAGTCAAGGACACCATAGATCTGCTCCACAAGCTCTATCAGGTGCGCACCTGCAACCGTAAGCTGCCACGGGATATCGGAAAAGAGCGTCCGTGTCTGAACTATCATATCCATCAGTGCCAGGCACCATGCCAGGGGTATGTCACCAAAGAGGAATATGCAAAAAACATCCGAAAAGTGATGGATTTTCTGAATGGAAATTATAAGGAGATCATCACGGAGCTCGAAAGTAAGATGCAGCAGGCTTCGGATGAGATGAATTTTGAAAAAGCGATTGAGTATCGGGAACTGTTAGGAAGTGTGCGGGCAGTGGCACAGAAACAGAAGATCACAAATACCGATGGCGAAGATAAGGATATCATTGCATTAGCAAGAGATGAACGGGATGCCGTGGTTCAGGTGTTCTTTATCCGTTCCGGCAAGCTGATTGGAAGAGATCACTTTTATCTGCGGATTGCAGACGGGGAAGAAGAACAGGGAATCCTGACCTCTTTTGTCAAGCAGTTTTATGCGGGAACGCCTTATATTCCAAGAGAGATCGTGCTGCAAAGCGAGATCGAAGAAGAAGAGGTGATCTCGGAATGGCTGGCAAAGCGAAAAGGCCAGAAAGTGTATCTGCGGGTACCGAAAAAAGGAACGAAGGAACGACTGGTAGAGCTTGCGAAGAAAAATGCCCGGATGGTATTAAGTCAGGACAAAGAGCGTATCAAGAGAGAAGAAGGAAGAACGATCGGAGCATTAAAAGAAATCGCAGGGCTGTTAGAACTGGATGGAATCCGAAGGGTAGAGGCTTATGATATTTCCAATATCAACGGATTTGAAACCGTAGGTTCTATGGTGGTCTATGAAGGGGGTAGACCAAAACGGAGTGATTACCGAAAATTCAAATTAAAGAGTGTATCCGGACCGGACGATTATGCATCGATGCATGAGGTGCTGACCAGACGTTTCCGGCATGGTTTAGAGGAACAGAAGGAGTTAGAAGGACGGGAACAGGAACTTGGAAAATTCAGCCGTTTTCCGGATCTTTTGATGATGGACGGTGGAAAAGGACAGGTCAATATTGCCCTGACGGTGTTAGAGGAACTGGGGCTGTCCATTCCGGTCTGTGGAATGGTAAAAGATGACCACCACCGCACCAGAGGTCTGTATTTTCAAAATAAAGAGATCCCGATCGCAAGGGACAGCGAAGGCTTCAAACTCATCACAAGAATTCAGGATGAAGCCCATCGATTTGCCATTGAATACCACCGCTCCCTGCGAAGTAAGAGTCAGGTACATTCAATCTTAGATGACATTCCGGGGATTGGGGCGACCAGACGAAAAGCGTTGATGAAATATTTTGATTCGATAGAAGAGGTCAGAAATGCCTCGGAGGAGACCCTTGCAGGAATAGACAGCATGGATGCAAGAAGTGCCAGATCGGTCTATGAGTTTTTTCATAAGGAAGATCAGGAAGAAGATTTACAAAACTCTTCCTCAAAAGAGGCACCGGATTGTTGAAGCAGGGATTTTTCTATGATATGATGAATAGAGTAATGGGGAAAAACGGTAGATAAAGGAGAAGCGTATGAGCCAGAAAAGTGTAAGTGTATCAAAATTAGCAAAATTGTTGGATCTGAAGGTATTTACAAAAGAATTAGATATAAAAAAACATAAAGTAACCTTGTCCGATGTCAATCGGCCGGCATTGCAGTTGAGCGGATATTTTGAGTATTTTGAGCCGAACCGTGTACAGATCATCGGAATGGTAGAATACAGTTTCTTAAAGCAGATGGACCCAGACAAACGGATCGAAATCTATAATGCACTGTTAGAGAGGGAGATCCCGTGTATTATTTTCAGCCGTGATTTTGAACCGGATGAGGATTTTTTACGGATTGCGGAAGAAAAATATGTGCCGCTGCTTGGAACACACCGTACGACCTCTTCTTTTATGGCAGAGCTGATCCTGTGCCTGAGTGAAGAATTGGCGCCATGTGTGACGATCCATGGGGTACTGGTCGATGTGTATGGCGAAGGACTTCTAATCACCGGAGAGAGCGGAATCGGTAAGAGCGAAGCTGCATTGGAGCTGATCCGCCGCGGTCATCGTCTGGTTACGGATGATGTCGTAGAGATCCGTAAGATCAATGAACATACACTGGTGGGAACATCCCCGGCGATTACCAGACATTTTATTGAATTAAGGGGAATCGGAATCGTTGATGTCAAGACATTGTTTGGTGTAGAGGCGGTCAAAGAAAAACAGAACATTGATCTGGTCATCAAATTAGAGGACTGGAAAAAAGAAAATGAGTATGACCGTTTGGGACTTGAGGAAGAATATACAGAGATTTTAGGAAATCAGGTAGTCTGTCATTCACTCCCGATCCGTCCGGGAAGAAACCTTGCAGTCATCTGTGAATCGGCTGCCGTAAACCACAGGCAGAAGAAGATGGGTTATAACGCTGCACAGGAATTGTACCGGCGTGTACAGGAGAATCTGAATAAGACAGAAGAAGATGAATAGAAAAAATAAAAAGAAAAGAGGTAAATAGTAAATGGAAAAAACAAATGCTTGGATGAAATATCCGGAAGGGGAAAAAAGAACACAGGTTTTTGATTTTGCAGAGGATTACCGCAAATTCCTTTCTGCATGTAAGACAGAGAGAGAATGTACGAGCTTTTTTGAGGCAAAAGCAAAAGAAGCAGGCTATCAGTTATTAGAGGATGCCATCAAAGAAAAGAAGAGCCTGAAGCCGGGAGATAAAGTTTATGTAAATCAGATGGGAAAATCCATTGCCATGTTCATCATCGGTAAAGAGTCGCTGGAAAAAGGCATGAACATCTTAGGTGCACATATTGATTCTCCAAGATTGGACTTAAAACAGGTACCGCTTTACGAAGATACGGAAATGGCAATGTTTGATACACATTACTATGGTGGTGTCAAGAAATATCAGTGGGTAACATTGCCACTTGCATTGCATGGTGTGGTTGTAAAGAAGGATGGAACTGTGATCACAGTCAATGTCGGTGAGGATAAGAATGATCCGGTCTTCTGTGTGACGGATCTGTTGATCCATCTGGCTGGTGAGCAGATGGAGAAAAAGGCAAACAAGGTAATCGAGGGAGAAAACCTGGATGTCCTCGTAGGCAGTAAGCCTTTGGAAGGAAAGGAAAAGGATGCAGTGAAAGAAGGTATCCTTGAGATTCTGAAAGAGAAATATGATATGACAGAAGAGGACTTCATGTCTGCAGAGATCGAGGTTGTTCCAGCCGGACATGCACGGGAGGCAGGTCTGGATCACAGTATGGTTATGTCTTATGGACAGGATGACCGTGTCTGCGCATATACATCTCTGGCAGCGATGCTGGAAGTGGAGGAAGTAGAAAAAACAACCTGTTGTCTGCTTACAGACAAAGAGGAGATCGGAAGTGTCGGTGCGACAGGTATGCAGTCCCGTTTCTTCGAGAATTCCGTGGCAGAGCTGATGGATGCAATGGGAG
>OIEB01000758.1_pt1 | contig 9743 bp, 9 predicted proteins | sample 1581711 | NCBI WGS metagenome assembly OIEB01 (sample SAMEA3882549, study PRJEB24775) | human gut metagenome | biome: human-associated habitat; feature: intestine environment; material: feces | place: Netherlands | collected 2009/2010 | reverse complement strand
TCCTGAACGTAAAGGCAGGCGTTGGTACAGCCGTAAAGAAGGGTGATGTGATCCTGATCCTTGAGGCTATGAAGATGGAAAATGATGTGGTAGCTCCAGAAGACGGAACAGTTGCAAGCATCAACGTTTCTGCAGGTGATGCAGTAGAGGCAGGCGACGTATTGGCTACTTTGAACTAATCAGAGTTCGTAAGTAACTGGTTCCTACAATAACAGGAGGTAAACATAAGTGAGTAGTTTTGCAGATGTATTTAAAAATCTGGCTCTCCAGACAGGATTTGCAACCCTGACATGGAAGCACTATGTAATGATTCTCATTGCATGTGTGTTCATGTATCTTGCAATCGTGAAAGGCTTCGAGCCGTTGCTTTTGGTTCCAATCTCCTTCGGTATGTTCCTGGTTAACATGTTCCCGGATATCATTGCTGATGGTGGATTGTTACATTATTTTTATTTGTTGGATGAGTGGAGTATTTTGCCTTCCCTCATCTTCATGGGTGTTGGTGCCATGACAGACTTCGGTCCGCTGATTGCGAACCCGAAGAGCTTCCTGCTTGGTGCAGCCGCTCAGTTTGGTATTTATGCTGCATACTTCCTTGCATTCCTGATGGGATTCAACGGAAAGGAAGCAGCAGCAATCTCTATCATTGGTGGAGCCGATGGTCCGACCTCTATCTTCCTGGCAGGTAAACTGGGCCAGACAGAACTGATGGGACCGATCGCCGTGGCGGCGTACTCGTACATGTCACTGGTTCCGATCATCCAGCCGCCGATCATGAAACTTCTCACAACAGAGAAGGAAAGAAAGATTAAAATGGGACAGCTTCGTCCGGTTACACAGCTTGAGAAAATTCTGTTCCCGATCATCGTAACCATCGTTGTATGTATGATTCTTCCGACAACAGCTCCTCTGGTAGGTATGCTGATGCTTGGTAACCTGTTCAAAGAATCCGGTGTTGTAAGACAGCTGACAGAGACCGCATCCAACGCAATGATGTACATCGTAGTTATCCTGCTTGGTACATCTGTAGGTGCTACTACAAGTGCAGAGGCATTCTTAAATGTCAGCACATTGAAGATCGTATTACTTGGTCTAATCGCATTCGCATTCGGTACCGCAGCAGGTGTCCTGTTTGGAAAACTGATGTGCGTAGCCACACATGGCAAGGTAAATCCGCTGATTGGTTCAGCCGGAGTATCTGCTGTACCTATGGCAGCCCGTGTATCTCAGAAAGTAGGAGCGGAAGCAGATCCGACCAACTTCCTTCTGATGCATGCAATGGGACCGAACGTAGCCGGAGTTATCGGAACAGCCGTAGCAGCCGGAACATTTATGGCTATTTTCGGAGTAATGTAGCAACAGGAAGCGATTTGCTTGCTTGCAAGGGCAAATCGCGGTTGCTATCGAAATGTCAGACTGTGCCATCAGGCACAGAAGGAAACCGTCAGGTTTCCTTAGCGCTGCGGGCAGCGCGTATCTGACAGTGAGATAACAATCCTGGAGCTTAATAAACCTTATAATAATTGGAGGAAGATATAATGGCAGCAATTGAAAAGAAACCGATTAAGATTACGGAAACAGTTCTGCGTGATGCGCATCAGTCCCTGATCGCAACAAGACTTACCACAGAACAGATGCTTCCGATCGTAGATAAACTTGATAAAGTCGGCTATCACGCAGTAGAGTGCTGGGGTGGTGCAACATTCGATGCATCCCTTCGTTTCCTTCATGAAGATCCATGGGAAAGACTTCGTAAATTACGTGACGGCTTCAAAAACACAAAACTTCAGATGCTTTTCCGTGGACAGAACATCCTTGGATACCGTCCATATGCAGATGACGTTGTAGAATACTTCGTACAGAAATCTGCTGCAAACGGAATCGACATCATCCGTATTTTTGACTGCCTCAATGACCTTCGTAACCTGCAGACAGCAGTAAGCGCTGCAAACAAAGAGAAGGCTCATGCACAGGTAGCTCTTTCCTACACATTAGGAGATGCTTACACACTGGAATACTGGACAGACATTGCAAAACGTATTGAAGATATGGGCGCTGATTCCATCTGTATCAAAGATATGGCAGGTCTTCTCCTTCCAAACAAAGCTACAGAGCTTGTAACAGCATTAAAAGAAACAGTTAAGATCCCGATCGACCTTCATACACATTACACCTCAGGTGTAGCTTCCATGACTTACTTAAAAGCAGTAGAAGCAGGTGTGGATATCATCGATACAGCAATGTCTCCATTTGCACTGGGAACATCCCAGCCTGCAACAGAGGTTATGGTTGAGACATTCAAGGATACACCATACGACACAGGATTTGATCAGAAGCTTCTCTCCGAGATCGACACGACAGCGGACTGCTCAATCCGAAGAACCTTGGTGTTAACATCAAGACTTTACTGTACCAGGTACCGGGCGGTATGCTCTCCAACCTGACTTCCCAGTTAAAAGAACAGCACGCAGAAGACAAATTCTACGATGTTCTCGAGGAAGTTCCGCGTGTACGTAAAGACCTTGGTGAACCGCCGCTTGTTACTCCGTCTTCACAGATCGTTGGTACACAGGCTGTATTCAACGTACTTATGGGCGAGAGATACAAAATGGTTACAAAAGAAACAAAAGATATCCTGTTAGGAAAATACGGCGCAACTGTAAAACCGTTTAATCCGGAAGTACAGAAGAAGTGCATCGGCGATGAGAAACCGATCACATGCCGTCCTGCAGACCTTCTTGACAACGAGCTTGAGAAACTTGAGAGCGAAATGGCTCAGTATAAGGAACAGGATGAAGACGTATTAACATACGCACTGTTCCCACAGGTAGCTATGGACTTCTTCAAATACCGTCAGGCTCAGAAAACAAAAGTTGACGAGAAAGCAGCTGACAAAAAGAACGGAGCATATCCTGTATAATTGATCAGTAATTAAATATGTCCAAACGAAAAAAGGAGCTTGCGTAAGCAGGCTCCTTTGCGTTATTATGAAAGAATATGATACCCGGGAATATAATGTGCCAATGGGTATATGCTGCCAGTGGTACATATCTATATTGATTGTAGCGAAGCGGAGACGTGGAACCATGATGAAATAGACAATCTGCAGGGTAAAATAAATACAGGAGAATATTCCATGAGCAAAGTTATAATAATCGGCGGCGGAGCCGCCGGAATGATGGCAGGGGTTTTTGCTGCCCGTAACCATCATGAAGTTCATATATTAGAGAAGAACGAGAAACTGGGAAAGAAAGTCTTTATCACAGGAAAAGGCAGATGCAATGTGACAAATGCCTGCGACACAGAAGAACTCTTTCCTGCAATGATGAGCAATCCCAAGTTCCTCTACAGCAGTTTCTATTCATTTACCCCTCAGGATGTAATGGAGTTCTTTGAGAAAGCAGGTGTCCCTCTGAAGGTAGAGCGTGGAAACAGAGTATTCCCACAGTCTGACCATTCTTCAGACATCATCCGCGCTCTGGAGCGTGAGCTGAAGAAAGCAGGAGCAAAGATTCATCTTCATACTGCTGTGCAGGAAATCGTAAAGAAACCTGTAACAGATTCGGCAAATACCCTGGAATCAGAAGCTACATTAACAGAATCAGGATCTGGTGCAGGAAAAGGCAGAAAAGGAAAAAAATCACCTGACATACCGCAGGAGAAGATCACAGGAGTCATCCTTACAGATGGAACCTTCATGGAAGGAGATGCAGTCATCGTGGCAACCGGTGGATTCTCTTATCAGAGTACAGGCTCCACAGGTGACGGATACCGCTTCGCAAGAGAACTGGGACTGAAAGTCACGGACATTGCTCCCTCCCTTGTGCCATTAAAGACAAAAGAAGACTATGTCCCTAAGCTTCAGGGACTTTCCCTTAAGAACACAGGACTCACCATAAAGAATGGAAAGAAAGTACTTTACGAGGATTTCGGAGAGATGATGTTCACCCATTTCGGAGTCACAGGTCCAATGATCCTCTCCGCCAGTGCCCACATCGGTGCAAAACTGGCGAAAGCACCAAACGGCGAACTGTCCGCATATCTGGACCTGAAGCCTGCACTCACCAGAGAACAACTGGATGCCAGGATCCTGCGTGAATTTGAAGCAGGACCAAACAAACAGTTCAAGAATGTGATTGGCGTACTTTTCCCGTCATCTCTGACTCCGGTAATGCTGGAACTGGGTGGAATCCCCGCAGAGAAGAAAATCCACGACATCTCCAGAGAAGAACGCCAGCACTTCATTGACCTTATCAAAGCCTTCCCCTTCACAATCACAGGAATGGGTGAGTTTAAAGAAGCCATCATCACCAGAGGCGGCGTCTCTGTCAAAGAGATCAACCCCGGAACAATGGAATCAAAGAAGATATCTGGTCTTTACTTCGCAGGCGAAGTGCTGGACCTGGATGCAGTGACAGGCGGATATAACTTACAGATTGCCTGGTCTACCGCATATCTGGCAGCGCAGGCTATACAGTAAGCAAATTATATCTATGATATGATTCGACTATACGTTATTAAATAATAGAAACAGGAGGAATCACAAAAATGGGATGTAACATAGCCATCGACGGACCTGCAGGAGCAGGAAAGAGCACCATCGCAAAGAAAGTAGCAAAAGAATTATCATTTATCTATGTAGACACAGGAGCCATGTACAGAGCAATGGCCTTATATCTTCTGAACCATGGCGTAAACGGAGAAAATCAGGAAGAGATTGAGGCAGTATGTTCCGGCGCTGACATCTCCATCGAATACAAAAACGGAGAACAGATTGTCATCCTCAATGGTGAGAACGTAAATGCTATGATCCGCACCGAACAGGTAGGAAACATGGCATCCAAAAGCTCCGCAAACCCGAAAGTCAGAGCCCACCTTCTGAAACTCCAGAGAACCCTGGCAGAGAAAAACGACGTAGTTATGGATGGCAGAGATATCGGCACAACTATCCTTCCAAACGCAGAAGTAAAGATTTACCTCACAGCAAGCGCAGACACCAGAGCAAAGAGAAGAGCACTGGAATATGAGCAGAAAGGTGAGCCTTTCGACCTGGATCAGATCCGAAAAGACATCATCGAGCGCGACCAGCGAGACATGAACCGCGAAATCTCCCCTCTGAAACAGGCAGATGACGCAGTGCTCGTAGATTCTTCAGAAATGGGAATTGATGATGTTGTCAATGCAATTCTTAATGTATATAAAGAAAAGGTGCAGAAATGATCAGATAACTGCCTGTAGTTCATCAGAAGATGACACACGCAAAGATATCTGACACAGGATTTCATGCTCTGATGAGTTGGATTAAGATACATTATTTCAGAGGATTGCTATAAATTCCAGAAGAATGGCAATGAATATAAATTAAGAGGATTAGTAATGAAAGTTAAAGTAGCAGAAACAGCAGGCTTCTGCTTCGGTGTCAAACGTGCAGTAGACAAAGTCTACGAACTCATAGACACAGAACAGAAACCAATCTTCACTCTGGGTCCGATCATCCACAATGAAGGCGTAGTAGCGGATCTGGAAGCCCGTGGCGTCCACGTTATCACGGAAGCAGACCTGGATTCCCCGGATGACACCCTGCAGAACGGAACAGTAGTCATCCGCTCTCACGGCGTAGGCAAACCCATCTACGATAAGCTGAAAGAAAAAAATATCTCCTACGTAGATGTTACCTGCCCCTTCGTCCTGAAAATTCACAGGATCGTGGAAAAAGAAAGCCTTGCAGGAAACCACATCATCATCATCGGCGACAAAGACCACCCCGAAGTACAGGGCATCTGCGGCTGGTGTCAGGGACCGTACACGGTGATCAGAAACAAAGAAGAAGCCGAAGCATTTGTACCCCCAAAAGGCAAAAAAATAAGTATTGTGTCCCAGACGACATTTAATTACAACAAATTTAAAGATTTAGTTGAAATTCTTTGCAAAAAGAGGTATGATAATAATGTTTTAAATATTCTCAATATTTTAAACACTATTTGTAATGCTACCGAAGAACGGCAGAAAGAAGCTAAAGCGATAGCCGGAGAGGTAGACACTATGCTGGTCGTAGGTGGCCGACATAGTTCCAATACTCAAAAGCTGTTTGAAATATGTAAAAAGGAATGTGGAAATACTTACTATATACAAACACCTGTAGACTTGGATTCTGAAATGTTCCAATGCAGTAGTTATGTAGGTATTACAGCAGGGGCTTCCACCCCAAACAAAATTATTGAGGAGGTTCAAGAACATGTCAGAATTAAGTTTTGAACAAATGCTGGAAGATTCCGTAAAGACTATCAGAAATGGAGAGATTGTACAGGGTACTGTCATCGATGTAAAAGAAGATGAGATTATTCTGAATATCGGTTATAAAGCAGACGGTATTATCACAAAGAACGAATACTCTAACGATGCAAGCCTTGTACTCACAGATGCTGTTCACGTTGGAGACACAATGGAAGCAAAAGTTCTCAAAGTAAACGATGGAGAAGGTCAGGTTACTCTTACTTACAAGAGACTGGCAGCAGAGAAAGGCAACAAACGTCTTGAAGAAGCATTTGAGAATCAGGAAGTATTAAAAGCTCCTGTAACTCAGGTACTTGACGGCGGACTTTGTGTAAACGTAGACGAAGCAAGAGTATTCATTCCTGCAAGCCTCGTTTCCGACACATACGAGAAAGACCTTTCCAAATATGCAGATCAGGAGATCGAATTCGTTATCACAGAATTCAACCCGAGAAGACGTCGCATCATCGGTAACCGTAAACAGCTTCTTCTCGCTGAGAAAGCAGAGAAACAGAAAGAATTAATGGAGAGAATCCATGTTGGCGATACAGTTGAAGGAACAGTTAAGAACGTTACAGATTTCGGTGCATTCATCGATCTGGGCGGAGCAGACGGACTTCTTCACATTTCCGAAATGTCCTGGGGCAGAGTAGAGAACCCGAAGAAAGTATTCACTGTTGGCGATAAAGTTAAAGTTCTTATCAAAGAGATCAACGGAGAGAAGATTGCACTTTCCCTTAAATTCCCGGAAGCAAATCCATGGCTCACAGCAGCTGAGGACTTCGCTGTAGGAAACGTAGTTAAAGGTAAAGTTGCACGTATGACAGACTTCGGTGCATTCGTAGAGCTTGCACCTGGTGTAGATGCACTCCTTCACGTATCCCAGATTTCCAGAGAGCACGTTGCCAAACCTGCAGATGTACTGTCAATCGGACAGGAGATCGAAGCTAAGGTTGTTGACTTCAACGGCGAAGACAAGAAGATCAGCCTGAGCATGAAAGCTCTTGAGGCACCGGCTGAGGAAGCTACAGAAGAATAATTTATCATAATCATGATGTTCAGACACCGTCCCTGTATAAGTTTATATAGGGACGGTGTTTTTGCAGTTATTTGCAATAAAGGGAGATGAAAGAGAAATATGACAGACCACGGTTTATTTGATATCCATTGCCACCTGATTCCGGGAGTGGACGACGGAGCACAGGACTTGGAGGAAACCCGCAAACTGCTCCGCATGGAATATGAACAGGGAGTTAGAAACATTATCGCAACCCCTCATTACAGAGATCAGATGTTTGATACACCCATCCGCACCATCCGCAGCCAGTTCGCTCTGGTGGAGAAATGCGTACAGGAATTCAATCAGGAGCTTGCTAAGGAAGACAGAATGAGAATATACCTGGGCTGTGAATTCCATGCAAACATGCAGATGAGCAGAATGCTGGATGAGGGAAGAATCAGTACAATGGCAGATTCCGGCTATGTTCTGGTAGAATTCTCAGGAAATGCAGAATACAGCTACATAGAAGACCGCCTCCGCAGCCTTATCATCGTAGGCTACCGCCCCATCATCGCACATGTAGAACGCTGCGACAACATCTGGGGTGACCTGGAACTGATCAGGAACCTTGCACAGATGGGCGCCTATATGCAGGTAAATGCAGACAGCATTCTGGGAAAAAGCGGATTTTATACAAAAAGATTCTGCAGGAAGCTGATGAAAGGAGACCTCCTTCACTTCGTAGGCTCTGACTGCCACGACAGTCGGTACAGGATCTGCCGCACAGGAGAAGCATACAGAAAAGTCGCCAGCAAAATGGGACAGGAATATGCAGACAAAATTTTTATTGAAAATCCTTCCGCAATTGTAAAAAATGGGGAAAACAGAAGAAAATTTGTCAAATATACTTGAAGAATGTCAGAAATCATATTACAATCTATAAAGTACGGACCGGCCTGTAACTCCGGTTTGATCATATAAGGAAGGAGAACCAAGAATTTGATAAAAGAGGCAAAGAATACCCGGGAAAATCCTGCGCAGCCTGTGGTCACTGAGACGATCATGCAGCAGGAAGACACCATAGACCTTCTGGAACTTTTCTGGGTGCTGGTCAATCATTGGAAAATTATCCTGCTTACCATGCTGATCACAGCAATGCTTGCAGGTGTCTATTATCTGGTGGGAGTGAAACCATCTTATCAGGCAGACGCATCCATTTTTATCACAAACAATGAATCCGTGATCACAGTTTCTGACCTGCAGCTGAGTTCAGAGCTTACAGAGGACTATGCGAAGATCATCAAGAGCCGTAATGTTCTCAAACAAGTCATCAAAGAACTGGATCTGAATCTGGATTACAGAGAACTCAGTAAACTGGTCAGTGTAACGAATCCGGACAATTCCCATATTATTACCATCACAGTTACCTGCGGTGACGTGGAACTGTGCAGAGATATTGCAAACAGTCTGATGAATATCGGACTGGACCGTATTTACCAGGTGGTAGGAAGCAGCGAACCGACAGTTATCGATTACTCAGAGGCAGAGGCAGTGGATGAGATCACTCCTGCACTGACAAAATATCTGGCGATTGGACTTCTGCTGGGACTTATCGCAGCCTGTGGACTGATCTGCGTACGTTACATGACAGACACCACATTAAAGACAGAGGATGATCTGAAGAGATATCTGGATATCCCGGTACTTAGTGTGATTCCTTATTACGAAGAGAAGAAAGAGTAGAAGATGGACAGAGAAGATAACAATATTGAATCCCTGTTTCAGGATCTTGTAAAAGAATCCGGATATACGGGAAGACAGACAGAGGTAATACATCCACATGTATCAGATGTATCTTTCCGCGTAAATGAGGCCATCAATGTTCTGCGTGGAAACATCCAGTTAAGTGGAAGCAATATTAAAACAATAGCTGTAACAAGCTCCGTTGCTAATGAGGGTAAATCATCAATAGCCTTCCGCCTGGCAAAGAGCATGGCAGGGCTTGAGAAGAGGATTCTCTTTATAGACTGCGATATCCGTAATTCTACCATACAGAACAGATATGATATTGTAGGTGAGAAGAAGGGATTAAGCGAATACCTGTGCGGAAATATCAGCAAAGAGAAGATCATCTACCGCACAGATGACAAATACCTTGACATGATCTTTACAGGTGCAGTGGCACCAAACCCAAGTGAGCTGGTATCAGGTCCGCTATTTGCAGAGCTGATGGAATTCGTGCGAAGCGTTTATGATTATGTGATCGTAGATACGCCGCCATGTGGCATGCTTTCGGACGCATCAGCAATCGCCCGTATGACAGATGGAGCAGTCATGGTAGTACGTCAGGACTCTGCACGCATAGACAGAATTCTGAACGGAGTAGAAAATATTGCAGATACAGGTGTAAATCTGATCGGGTATGTACTGAATGGAACAGAGATGGGAATTACCGGTTATGGATACGGTT
>OIEB01000753.1_pt1 | contig 9814 bp, 10 predicted proteins | sample 1581711 | NCBI WGS metagenome assembly OIEB01 (sample SAMEA3882549, study PRJEB24775) | human gut metagenome | biome: human-associated habitat; feature: intestine environment; material: feces | place: Netherlands | collected 2009/2010 | reverse complement strand
ACGTAGTGCGCAGCGGGAGCTCCGACATGTCCGAGGACGATTTGGGAGGTAACCCTGCGCCCGGCCGGTGAGACCAAACCCCGCCATGCTTCTTATGTGCAGCAAAGCTAATGCTGCTAAAATACAAAGCGCTCATGTAGTTTAAACGCACGACGATAAGGAGCACCAGTGGGTAACCACTTCCGTACCTCCGGTGCGGGCGATGACGCCCCCAAGACGCAGCCAGGCGCCGTGGGCACTCGTTTCGCCACCCCGGATTCAGAGGATCAGCTGTTTAGCCCGATCCCCGCACAGCCGGCAGATCAGGCACAGCCGGCATCAGATCCCTTTGCCTACAATCCCACCAATGATGTTGAGCTTTCCGAGGCCGCGGGTTTTGAGCCCGTGCAGAAGGTTACCGCTCGCGTGGATCAGCCCCAGGCGGACGCTGTCGCGCCGCAGCCTACCATGGCCGGTATTCCCGACCCTATGGCTCCTGCGACTCCGGCGCCACAGCCTGCTCAGTCCGGCCTTTTTGCCGGTATTCCCGATCCTACGCAGCCCGCGGCTCCCGTAGTCGAGAGCGATCAGGCCGCCGAGGTCGCAAGCCTCGACAATGCGCTCAACAACCCCGACTTTACGTCGGTGTTTGCGCCCATCGATCCGCAGGCCAGCCGCAAGAAGATGGCCAAGCAGGCCGGTGTCGAGCCCGTCATCCTCATGGAGCACGTCACCAAGATCTACCCGGCGCAGCCCAACAAGCCCGCGCTCGACGACATCAACATCGAGATCTATCCGGGCGAGTTTGTCTTCTTGGTCGGTCACTCCGGCTCGGGTAAGACCACGCTGCTGTCGACGCTCAACCGCGACGTCAAGCCGACGAGCGGCCGTATTTTGGTCGCCGGCCAGGACCTTATGAAGATCAAAAACCGCAAGGTTCCATTCTTGCGTCGCCAGATCGGTGCCGTGTTCCAGGACTTTAAGCTCCTGCCGCAGAAGACCGCCTACGAAAACGTGGCGTTTGCCCTGCAGTGCATCGGCAAGCCCAAGGGCGTCATTCGCAGCCAGGTGCCCGAGGTGCTTCGCCTGGTCGGTCTGGCCGATCAGATGGACTCTCTGCCCGATCAGCTGTCCGGTGGCGAGCAGCAGCGCGTCGCCGTTGCCCGCGCTATGGTCAACCGTCCGCCGCTGCTTATCTGCGACGAGCCCACGGGCAACCTCGACCCGGCGATTTCGCTGGGCATTATGAAGCTGCTCGAGCGCATTAACCGTACCGGCACCACCGTGATCGTCGCCACGCACGACCGCGAGATGGTCGATAGCATGCACCGTCGCGTGATCGCCCTCGAGGGCGGCCACGTAATCCGCGACCAGGAGAGGGGAGGTTACGGCAACTATGGCACCAACTAACGTGGGCTATTCGCTCAAAGAGGCTATCAGCCACTTCTTCCGTAACTGGACCACCTCGCTCGGCGCCGTCATCACGATTTTCCTTTCGCTGTTTATCATCGGCCTGTTCATTATGGGTTCCGCGATGCTGAACTCCGTGATCGGCACCGTCGAGGATCAGGTTGTCATCAACGCCTTTATTAGCGATGACGCCGATCAGGCAGACGTCCAGGCCTTTGAGGCCGAGCTCAAGACGTGGAGCAACGTCAAGTCCGTGACCTATAAGGACAAGGACGACGCGCTGGCCGAGTTCACGAGCAAGATGTCGGGCAACGCCGACGCCACCATGAGCGCGCTCGACGGCCAGAACCCGCTGCCCGCCTCGTTTGCGATCGAGATGGACGATCCGTCTCAGGTCGAGAGCACGGCTAAGAAGCTCAAGAAGAACGCCGACTTCCAAAAGATCGCGGACGACGGCGACGTCAACGCGAGCGTGCTGTATGGCCAGGAGGAAGTGAGCCTCCTGTTCCAGGTGACCAACTACATCCGTATCGCCGCCGTGGTGCTCGTCGGTCTGCTGACCTTTATCGCGTTCATCTTTATCAACAACACGATTCGCCTGTCCATTACGGCGCGTCGTCGCGAGATTGCGATTATGCGCCTGGTGGGCGCCAGCAACGGCTTCATCCGCGGACCGTTCATTACCGAGGGCGTGCTGCAGACCATTCTGGGCTCGCTGCTTTCCATCGGTGTTTTGGAGCTGCTGCGCAATCTGATGGTTCCTCGCCTGCAGGAGAGTGTCGGCTGGATGTCGTTTGCGCTGCCGATGCAGTACTATCTGGTGACCTACGCCGCGCTGATTCTTGTCGGTGTCATTATCGGTCTCTTTGGTTCTGCCATCGCCATGCGCCGCTACCTGCGCGTGTAGGCATGCTTGGAATTCGTTCCTTCCAACGGGTCGTTCCTTTTGGGACGGCCCGTTTTTTGATCCCTTGGGGACGGAGGGAAACGGATCACTTAGGGGGCCGGTCGATTCGAGTGATCCGTTTTCCTCCGTCCCCAAGGGATCATTTGGGTAGACTCTTGGGATGTAAACGGCAATCGATAGCAAGGAGGCGCTATGGGGCGCAATAACAAGCATAAGCGTGGAGCTCGCAATAAGCGCGGGCCGGTGCGCAGCGAGCGTCGTCCGAGCCTGACTGGCCGCGTGCAGCTCCATGAGCACAGTGCCTATGTCATAACCGAGAACGGCGACTACAAGGTCATGGGCCGCGGCAAGCGCGAGATCATGGATGGCGATACCGTTGCCGTGAGCATTAAGAACAGCCCGCATGGTGAACGTCGCGCCGTGATTGAAGGCGTCGTCGAACGTGCGGCTATAAGCGTGGTGGGTACCTACCAGATCGCCGGCCCGCTCGGGGTGATCGAGCCGCTCGATTCGCGCCTGAAGGCTGACTTCTTTATTTTGCCCGAGGACACTTCGGCGGAGCGCCTGGGCGTGCGCCCTGGCGATGTCGTCGTCGCGCGCATACTGACCTACCCGACGCGCTTGGAGTCGGGAACGGTGACGATCGATCGCCGCATCGGCGGTGACGATGCGCCCGATCTGGGCGTCCAATATGTTATGGCACGCTATGGCTATACCGACAGCTATCCCGAGGCCGCACTTGCCGAGGCAGGGGCGCTTTCGCTCGATGTGACTGCAGCGCTTAAAGACCCGCTTCGTCGTGACCTGCGCGATCGCTTTGTCATTACCATCGACCCGGTTGATGCGCGCGACTTTGACGATGCCATTTCGCTGGAGCGTACGCCCGAGGGTGGCTACAAGCTGGGCGTCCATATCGCCGACGTTTCGCACTATGTTGCCTGGGACGGACATATCGACCTCGAGGCCCGCCGTCGCACGACGTCGGTCTACCTTGCCGACCGTGTGCTCCCCATGCTGCCCGAGCGCTTGTCATGCGACCTGTGTTCCCTACGCCCCGATGAGGATCGCCTGGCGTTTACCGTCGACATCGAGCTCGACGCGCAGGGTCGTGTGCGCCATTGCGATCCCTATCCCAGTGTGATTCGTTCGCGTGTGCGTATGGACTACGACGGCGCCGAGGCACTGCTGGTGCGTGCTGGCGCGGTGGAGTATTCGGTGCTGGAGGGTGCCGCCGAGGATGTTGCGGCTGCCGAGGCTTCGCGCGAGGAAGCGCTTGAGCGCGGGCTTGCGTGCGAGGATGCCGCTCGCGGCTGTAACGTTGACCTGGCCGATTTCCTAGTCGCCGCAAACGAACTCGCGGAGCTTCGGCGTCGCATACGTCGCGCACGCGGTTCGGTCGACTTTGACACGGCCGAGATTCGCGCGCTGCTGGACGAGGACGGCGTGCCTGTGCAGATCGTGGCACGCGAGCGTTCCTGCGCAACCTCGCTTATCGAGGAGGCGATGCTGCTGGCTAACGAGTGCGTTGCCGAGTGGCTGGCCGACCGCGATATTGAGGCATGTTATCGCGTGCACGATGACCCCAGCCCTGACAGTCTGCACGGTGCTGCTGTGGCGCTGGCACAGCTCGGCATCATCGATGATCGCTGTGCGGCGGGCATTGCCCTGGGAAGTCCCGACGAGCTGCAGGCGACGGTTGACGCCGCTGCCGGCACGGCTAACGCGCCGCTCGTCAACACCCTTCTTCTACGCAGCATGCAGCGTGCGTTGTATAAGCCTCGCAACGAGGGCCACTTTGCACTCGCCGCGCCGTGCTACTGCCACTTTACGAGCCCCATTCGCCGTTACCCCGATCTGGTGGTGCATCGCGTGCTCAAGCTGCAGCTGGCATATGAGCAGCTGGGTGGAAAAGACGCCTTGGTGCGTACGCCGAGGTTGATCGGAAAAGGTCGAGAGTCGCTTCCGCGCATCCTGCCGCAAATCTGTCGCGCGTGCAGCGATGCCGAGCGTGCGGCCGACGCCGCCAGCCATGCGACGCAAAAGATCAAGATCGCCCAGTACTACGAGGACCGCTTGGGCGAGCGCTATGCCGGAACGGTTTCGTGGGTTAGTAACATGGGATTGTTCGTGCGTCTCGACCTAACGCAGGTTGAGGGGCTGGTTTCTATTAAGAGCTTGGGTAACGAGTGGTTTGAGTTTGACGAGGACGCGCTCACGTTGACGGGTGCCGACACGGGGCGCCGTTTTGAGCTGGGGCAGCGCGTGATTATCGAGGTCTCGCGTGTCAACACCACTCGCGGACATTTGGACTTTAAGCTCATTCATTAACCGGCACGCAGTGAGTATCGGCAAAGCGGAGAGGGCGGTTTTTTTGGGCCGCCTTCTTTGCCTGTCCCTTGATTGCCCTGCCATGAGTTCGGCTGCTTCTTCATATGCTTTTGGGAGATAGGACCTACCAAAACAAACCTGTCCCTTTTTGGCAGGTTTACGAGAAAGCGGGGATGTTGTGGCAACGGTATATGGGTATGCGCGGGTGAGCTCGCGCGATCAAAATTTGAATCGCCAGTTGGATGCGCTGAGCGCCTACGGCGTGGAGCCGGCGAATGTTTTAGCCGACCGTGCGAGCGGTAAGGACTTTGATCGCCCGCGGTATCGGGAATTGCTCCATGCCTTGGCTTCCGGCGACGTGTTGGTGGTGCTTTCCATCGATCGGCTGGGTCGAAACTACAGCGAGATACTCGAGGAATGGCGTCGTATAACCAAGGAACTTGGTGCGGCCATCGTTGTGCTGGACATGCCGTTGCTCGATACGCGTGCGAGAGATTGCGGCGGATCGGATGTGACCAGCACGCTGATTGCCGATATCGTTTTGCAGTTGTTGAGTTACGTGGCGCAGGTGGAACGAGAGAACATCCACCGTCGTCAGGCGGAGGGAATCGCGGCGGCGCGGGCGCGCGGCGTGCGTTTTGGTCGACCCCGCAAGCCGTGCCCTCCGCAATTTGAACGAGTACGCGATATCTATGAGGCGGGCAATATTACCCGGAGTCAGGCGGCAAAGCGTTTAGGTGTGTGCGTGGGGACCTTCGATCGTTGGATGCGCGAGACGGAGTAGGGGAACCGCAGCCATCTGGCGCCTTGTTTTGAACATTTGGGATTCCGCTATGGCGACGGCAACATTTGGGGGTACACTCGCTGCTGCTCAATAACAGACGGAGGTTAGCCCTTGGCGCGCGCGAAGCATATAGTCGGATGGATATCGGTTGCCCTGCTTGTCGTGACGCTGGCGAGTATTTGGATGCTGACGGAGCAGAGCGTGGAGCAGACATCGTCGCTCAGCGAGTCTACCGCGCACGTGGTGGAGGGGCAAAGCGCCAGTGTGCAGCCCGAGACTGCGGGGGAGACCCAGACGGGAGATGCCGCCGGGGACGCGGACTCAACGGCTACCGCCGCCCACCCCGACCCGCTTGCCCCCGTTCGCATGTGGATGGGTACCAACATCCGTCGTGTCGCCCATACCGTAGAGTTCTTCTTTGTTGGGCTGTTTGCCTCGTCGGCGGTGGTGTGCTTGGATGAGCGCATGTCGCTCACCCGATTGCGGTGTGTGCCTGTTCTGGCCTTTTGCGCCGTTTGCTCCGTCGGCGATCAGGTGCATAAGATTTTTGTTCCCGGCCGTCATTTTGACGTTATCGACTTAGGCTTTGACGCCGCGGGCTACGTCGCCGCCATGCTGTTGGTACTGCTGGTGTCAGTGCTGGCTCGGCGCGCGACCTGTCCCATTGGCGCCCATACGAGGCGTTAACCTCAAGATGGAAAACCGCGACCGCCTGTACGTCGGCGCTGGCTACAATATCGGCATCGGTCGCAGATGGCCATCGATGCGCTGTTTGCCAGACACTTGTCTTTTCTAAGAAGGGAATCCCCATGGCAGTGCTGTTTGTTGAATATCCCAAATGCTCGACGTGTAAAAAGGCAAAGGCCTGGTTGGACGAGCATGGGGTTGAGTACGTCGATCGCGATATTGTTACAGACAATCCTTCGGCTGAGGAACTTGCGACCTGGATTGCGCGTTCGGGGCTGCCGGTGCGTCGCTTCTTTAACTCGTCGGGCATGAATTATCGAGAGCTTGGCTTGAAGGCGCGCCTGGACGCGGGGATGACGGATCAGGAATGTTACGAGCTGTTGGCGACCGACGGCATGCTGGTTAAGCGTCCGCTGCTGGTGGGCGATGACTTTGCGATTCCAGGCTTTAAGGAAGCGGCCTGGGCCGAGGCACTGCTGTAGCAGCTGCGGAAACTGCGCCCCGTTTCGAGTGCTGATTCTGGGTTGCGCTTTCCGTCGGCGGGTTCGCTCCGGTCAGTCCTCGAACTGCGCCCACTTATGCGGGTCGTAGATCTTTACCTGTTTGTTGGGCTTGCCGCTCCAGTACTCTTCGTCCATAAAGGGCAGATATGCCTGAATGTCGGGGCAAATGAACGGGATTCGCTGTGCTTGCAAACGGTCGCGTTGGCGTTGCTCCAAATGGGTCTCCGAAATCACGACGGGAATACCGGATAGCTCCACGAGGCTTGCCTGAACTCGCTTGAGGTCGGGTAGCGTCGCGTGCCATGCCATTCGCATCATCAAAAATGAGGCGCCACGATACGTTGCCTGCATGACTGTGATGGCGGGTCGTAGCGTGGGATGAATTTTGTGCCGATCCGGCCAAGGGATAGCAGTTATCTCGAGGCCGAGGGTCTCCCATAGGTAATCAAGCTCTTCATCCATGTCGTCTCGATGTTCGCGCGATAATTGGTGTCCTGATTGTGTCACTATTGACGGCGACTAGGATGCAGCAATCTGCCAACGGTAGCAATGGTGCGCTTGCGGCATTTTGCCCCTAGCATGCGGTTTGGCTTCACAGGTCCTTCATGGGTCGGGGCAAATTGGCCGATTTTCAAAAAAGTTAAAAATGGGGCTTGCGCCACCGTGGAACTTCCCGTATATTTCTTTCTTGCGCAAAGGCACAGCCGAGCGCAGCGATGCAGTCATTGGGATGTCGTCTAATGGCAGGACAGCGGATTCTGGTTCCGTCAATGGGGGTTCGACTCCCTCCATCCCAGCCATTGCATCTGCTACATATGGCCCGTTCGTCTAGCGGTTTAGGACGCCGCCCTCTCAAGGCGGAGATCACCAGTTCGAATCTGGTACGGGCTACCATGTTTTAGATACCCGGCCTTTCGTGAGAAGGTCGGGTTTTTTATTACAAGTGGTCTGGTCAGTTAATCCCATTTGCCTCATAGCTTTACGTTTTGCTCATCTCCCATACGGGTACAATAGGCCAGATACTTTGACGGTCAGAAGGAGCCTCATGACGGAGTCCTCTCAGCATAGCCCAAAGCCCCAGGTCGAGGTTTCTGGCGGCGATGACAACAAGAGCGCGCGTCGCGGCGCCATCTTCATCGGCGTTGTGCTGGTCGGCTACATCGTCTATCTGGTCGTGACCGGGCAGATGGGGCAGTTTTGGGCCGCTATGTCCAGCGTTCAGATGCCCTGGCTCTTCGCTGCATGCTTTTGCATGTTTCTGTATCTTGTTTTTGGCATCGTGGCGTACGCGATTGCCGTTTGGCTCGACCCCGATTCGCCCGTCGGCATCCGCGACCTCATTTCGGTCGAGGCGAGCGGCATCTTCTTTGGCAACCTGACGCCCATGATGATGGGCTCTACGCCTGCCCAGATTTACCGCCTGACCAAAGCCGGCCAAAACGTGGGCGAGGCGGGTGCCACGCAGTTCACGCGCTTTATCGTGTACCAATTTGGTTTGGTGGCATGGGGTGCCATTCTGCTGCTCGCCCGTATGCCGTTTTTCGCCGAGCGTTATGGCGACATGACGCTGCTGTGCGTCTTTAGTTTTGGCGGGCACTGCTGCATCCTGCTCGGCATCTTTGCCGTGGCGCTGATGCCCAAGACCGTCACGCGCGTCGCCCATTGCATTATCAATTGGCTCGAGCGCGTCGGCGTCTCGGCTACAAAGATCGAAGGCTGGCGCACCTTTGTCGATGGCGAGATCTACTCGTTTTCCCAGAAATTCAAACTCTCTGCCGGCCATTTTTCTTCCATGCTGCTCACAGTTGTCATCACCATGCTGCAGCTTGCGTTTTTCTACCTGGTTCCGTACTTTTTGATGCTCTCCTTTGGCCACCACGAAGTCGACTTTTTCTCGGTCATGGCCGCGAGTGCCTTTGTCCAGCTGCTGAGCTCCGCCGTTCCGCTGCCCGGTGGCACCGGTGGCGCCGAGGGGGGCTTCGCACTGTTTTTGGGTCACTTTTTTGGCACGGCATCGACTGCCGGCTATCTGCTGTGGCGTCTGATCACCTTTATCGCGCCGACCATTTTGGCCGCCCCGCTGCTGGGCCTTAAGAGCGCTCACAACGAGAGTATTCATGCACGCTGGGACCGTGTGATGCGAAAGCTCGGGCGTGCGCCTCAGACGCCCTCTACGCCCGTTAAGGCGCATCCTGCGTGCCAGGTTACCGTGGATCCCAATCAGCGTGCTCAAAAGGCTGCTGTGGCCTCTAAGCCGGCTCACAAGACCTACGTTCGTCAGACTGGCGACGGTATCCGCGTTTCCCCGTCGGCGCTTAATAAAAAGAAGAGGTCCTAGGGCTCAGTGGGCGAGTCGTGCGTTCTTGATGACGCTCGTCATTGCGATGTGAGATGTAGGATAATCCTCTTACGTTGATTATCTCCCACATGTAGAGGACTTACAGGTGGGCAGTTGACATGAAGGGGACACGTCTATGGCTACCACCAAACCGCGCCTTGACCGCCGTATCGTCCGCAGTCGTAATGCGATTCTTTCGGCGTTTGAGCGACTTCTCATGGAAAAGCCCCTGGCCGATATTACGGTGAGCGCCATCGCACGCGAGGCAAATGTCGACCGCAAGACCTTTTATGTGCACTTTGGCACGGTCGATGGCTTGCTCGACGCCATTGCCGTCGATGCGGTCGAGATGATCGTCGACTCGGTCGAGAAGACGCTTTCCTCTATGAGCGGCGACACCAACGAGCGTGCGCTCGGAGCGGCGGCGATCTTCTTCAAAACCGTTAACGAGGCACTTTGCAACAACCTGGTACTCAATCGTCAGCTGATCGAAAACATTCCGCTCGACGACTTTATGGCTCGCTACCGCTCGAGCACGAGATCGCCGAGCGCGGTCTGCTTCCCGAGGGCCTAAAGGACGAGATGTTCGATTACTACCTGGCGTTTTTGCTGTCCGGCATTATCGGCATCTATCGCACGTGGGCGCTGTCGGACGGCTCGGTTCCCATTGAGCGCGTCTCGGCGGTCGCCAACGACCTGACACTCAACGGCCTGTCGAGCCTGGAGTCTCGCTTGGAATAGACCTTCTTTTGGCAACTGCTTTCATCAGCCCCTAAATGACTTGCGGTGAAATAGTGTCTGTTTTTGCTGGCTGAAGACATGGTCAGTCCCTATCTCATCGCAACTTAGGGGATATATGTCATAGATGGCGCGGGCGC
>OIEB01000749.1_pt1 | contig 9857 bp, 9 predicted proteins | sample 1581711 | NCBI WGS metagenome assembly OIEB01 (sample SAMEA3882549, study PRJEB24775) | human gut metagenome | biome: human-associated habitat; feature: intestine environment; material: feces | place: Netherlands | collected 2009/2010 | reverse complement strand
TGTGAAATAATAGAAACAATCGAAGAAAAATATAAGTAGGGATGAAAGGATTGAACGAAATGGATATGGATATGGATATCATGGAAATTGTCGATATGATGGAGGAGGCTATTGAAAAAGCATCGGCTGTACCTCTAACCGGAAAGGTTATGATTGACAAGGGTGAACTTTTAGACTACATTCAGGAAATTCGTCTTGTATACCCTGACGAGCTAAAGGAAGCAAAGTGGGTTAAGGAAGAAAGACAAAGAATTTTGTCAGAGGCTGAAAACAGAGCCGAGGCTATTCAGAAGAATGCCGAAGAAACTCAAATGCAGCTTATTGACGAACACGAAATTACAAAGGCTGCATATGAACAGGCTAATGAGCTTGTTAATGCCGCTCAGCAGAAGTCTATCGAAATTAAGACTGATACAGACCAATATGTTGATGACGTTCTTAACGACGTTGAACACAGATTGGACTTGCTACTTAGAAAAGTTCGTGAGGACAGAGGTTATTTCAATAATAACTGATTAAATAACGATTAAATATTTTCGAGCTGGATTAATTTTACTGTTCAGCTCTATTTCACTTTATAAAGATATTAACATTTTAATGCACAATAGAAAATTTAAGGGAGGATATGAATATGCTATCAGATATTGAAATTGCACAAAATGCAAAAATGAAGCATATCCGTGATGTTGCCGCATCAATCGGCATAGCAGAGGACGATTTGGAGTTTTACGGAAAGTATAAGGCTAAGATTGCCTCTGAACTTTGCAAACCAAACTTGTCGGCCATTTTCTACCTTGTATCTGATGGCGCTGTATTCTTCCAGTTTGTTCCGCACCGTTTCTATGGCGACCTTTAGGACTATCTTACCGTTGTAATAACGGGCTGGCACATTGTTCTTGTCCCGCTTGATAGCATCAGACTTACGGACTGAAACATCGAAGCCAAGAAATTTCGCGGGCTTTTGTGCGTTTGTTATCAATGTCTTTTCCTGTGACAGTTCCAGCTTGAGGTTTTCTTCCATATACTTGGTAATGTCCGACTTGATTTTAACGCACTCTGCCTTGCTTCCGATAACACCAATGAGGAAATCATCTGCGTATCTTACGTATCGAAGCCTTCTGTATCTTTTGCCTTTCACGTCTCAGTTTCTCATACTCATCCCTAAGCTGTAATCTGACATCTGCATCCTGTATGTTCTTGATGCTTTTAAGGATGCGTTGCATCTTATCGCTAAGTTGCTTGTATTCTTTGGTGATGTGTCTTTCTTTTCCCTTATTGAAGCGTAGGGCGTATTCTTCCATATACTTGTCAAAATTATCAAGATAAATGTTTGCCAGTATAGGACTGATATTACCGCCTTGTGGAGTTCCCTTGTTTGTATTATGAAACTTCCAGTCGTCAATATATCCCGCATTCAACAACTTGCGGATAAGCCTTAGAAATCTATCATCGGCAATCCGTTTCCGCAAAGTTGCAATCAATACATTGTGGTCTATGTTGTCGAAGAATCCTTTAATGTCTCCTTCCACAAACCATTTTGTACCTGTAAATGTCTTTTGGATATGGGTCAATGCGGTATGGCAGCTTCTGTTTGGTCTGAATCCATGTGAGGTGTTTGCAAACACCTCTTCATAGACGGCTTCAAGAATCATGCGCACCACCTCCTGTACAAGTTTGTCCTCAAAGGAAGGAATTCCAAGCGGTCTTTTCTTACCGTTTTTCTTGGGTATGTATATCCTTTTTGCCGGATTAGGCTTGTAAGACTCATCTCTCAAAGATGCAATGACTTTGTTTATTCTTTGAAGACTCATCCGATTGATGGTTTTCCCATCCGTACCGGGTGTCATATTGCCTGGTTTGGCGTAAATACGCTGGTAAGCAACATGAAAAATCTCCTCATTGAATAAGATACAGCCTTTCGAACTTGTAATCCGAAACTTTACCATGCTTGTTTAAAGCTTTTAATACTTGCTCAGGACTTCTCATAATGTCTCACACATTTTCCATTATTTGTATTAAGTTATCTAACTGCTTCCCTTCGCCATGTTACAAGGCTTTCCCTTGCTCGGACTACTACGGAAGCTCCGTTCCCATGTCAGATATTCAGGGTCCTATGCCCATAGCCTTACGGCATTCTGATTTAGGGAATCCCCATTTGCTTTCACAATAACTGTTTGGCTCGGCAGACTGTCGGATGCGACTTACGTTCCTATTCCACTTATTGTGGTTGCTCTGAAGCCAGCTCCTGCTCCATTGTAATTTCGGTTTACATGGGGTGCTTCAGCCCGACGTGAATCAAATACCTTTCGTCGGGGCTGGTACGTGTGCAGCAGAACTATCGTTCAACCAATCAGGCTTCATCCTTGTGTCTGTCTTTTCCTCTCGCCATGCAGTCGCAGCTTGGTATTTAGCTGACTAATGACTTTACCGACATGCTTTTGTCACCTTTGGATTTCTCCTCCAGCTAAGTCGTTGAGGATAGGTCTGTTGAACTCTAACCTAATCTCTTGCCATAGAGATATTTATTGTGTAGCCTATATGGGCGCATCGAAGTCGTACCACTGGTTGCGTTCGGTGTTCACTTTGAAGGAAGCCTCTGTTTCTTCCCTCAAGGGAGATTTGTACCAAAGGTTGATACCCTGCTGTTTGACGGGTGAATACCCCAGGCTGTGCAGGTAGTCAGCCAGATTGATTTGTTTTGCAGTCTCGATGTTCATAAGGAAATCGTTTTTAGTGAGTGCTTTGATTATTTCTCTTTTTGCCCGCAACTCTTAAAAGTATGCGGTCAGTACAATCACTTCACTAAACTCCTAATATATAGACCCTCGGAATAAAGTGAAGTGATTTGTCTGTTTCTGAAATCACTTCACTAAATTGTCGTATATATAGGATACGGGAATAAAGTGAAGCGATTTTCGGGATTGTCGGCTAATAGTGGTAATCGGGCTTGAAGGAATACTTCCTGCCGTTTTCCTGCACTATCATCCGTTTGTTGCGCAGCATGGTGATAAGCGCCACTGCATTCTGGTGATTCAGTCTAACCCCTTCTGCCAGATAAGTCCTGATTAAGGTGTCTTCCAGCTCCTTGTAGCCGTATTCCTCTTTCAGTGCAAAAGCGGCTTCCAGTGCGGCACGGTGCTGCGGTTCTGAAATATCCTTGTAAGGGTCAAACTTTTCCACCGAGGGTCTTCCCGGCTTCCTTGCTTCCGGCTTGTAGCCTTCCGCAAGTTCGGGCAGGGCTCTGTCGTTGATGCAGAATGCAAAAGGCTCGAAATCCATCGCCCGGATGTGCATGGCGGAAACATGGCTGATGTCGCTGTTCCCCTTGTCCTTTTCCACCAGCAGGACTGTTTCCGCCTTGTTGTTCAGTTCCGTACCAATGTGCCCTCTTGCGTTCTCATCCCCCTTGTTCTGATGCAGTATCGTATGGATATGAATCTGCCTGTCGTCCGTCCACTGCATCAGCTTGGATATGATGCGGGTGGATTCACCGGGGCTGTTGATGTCGTACACCATATCCCGGATGCCGTCTATGATGACCAGCCCAATATCCGGTGAGTGGTAGATAGCCTGTTCTACAATGCTGATGCGCTGTTCCGGGGTGTATTTTCTCAAAGCGAGAAACTCCAGATAACCGCTGTCCCTGTCATCGGGCAATCCTGCCATCCGCAGGATCCGCTTCATCACTTTCAGGCAGTGGTAGGGGCTTTGCTCCGTATCTATATAAAGCACTTTCCGCTTTTCCTCGGGCAGTTCAGCCGCATATCGTAACACGGTACCGTTCTTCAATGCAGCGGCTACGATAGCCGATACATTGAAGGTTTTCTTGCTCTTGGCTTTGCCGATGGATGCGCTGAAATTGCCCAGCGTCCCGATGACAGAGCCGTGTACTTTCAGAATTTCGGGGGCTTTTTCGTAGCATCTTGACAGACTTAGCCGGGATTCCTGCCAGAGGATAACGGCTTGTTCGGGTGATATTTCTTTTATATAGTCCATAATCACCTCCTTTATCTGCGTCCTCCGGTTTTCTTGCCAGCCAGTTCCAGCGCCAGTTCCGCATCCACGATAATCTTGCGTCCAATCTGGGTAATGGCTTTGTCTATCTTTCCGCTTTTCTTGATGCGGTTGGCTGTGGGCAGGCTGCACCCGAAAAGCTTGGCTATGCCGAGTATGCCGTACACGTACTTTCTTTCCGTGTCGGTGGTCGGCTGCGGTTGCGCCTCTGCCTGTACCGAAGCGTGTCTGCTTAGAAAAAGGAACTCTTCGCCTGTCATCTGCCAGACGGGTTTCACTAACAGTTCTTTGAGGTTGTTCATCGTCCGTATGATTACTTGTTTGACAATAGCCCTGCGCACAGGCTGTTTCTTCTGTTCTCGAACGATGCAAAATTAGGTAGGGTTTTGAGTGGTAAGTATGTGGATGATAGATATGGATTGTTCTGTTATATCGCTGAATATCAAGAAATAAAAATACCACTCAAAAATTATTTTGAGTGGTATAAGTGGTCATGTCGTAAAATATATTGGAATATCACGGGTTATCGGAATATTCCGTCCATTTCCTTGGCGAACTTTTGGTTGGGAATACTGGGTAAATCGGAAACGGGTTCCCTGTACTTGGACTTGTAATAGTCTTCATCAATATCCAGGTGTTTCAGGATGGCTTCCTTCCATTTGTCCTTATCCTGCCCCGGCAACTGCTCCCTCATCAGGGAAATCAGATAGCATACCCGTATCTTTTCCCTTGGCTTTATTTTCAGTACGCACTGGCAGGGATGCAGATTCATGCAGGCATAGAAATCCGGTGCGGTAATGTCTTCAAACTGTTCCCCTGCACAAACTTCATGAATTAGGGAAATCAGCTTCATGCTGAAATATTCAGGCAATCCGGCAGTCGTAGCTGTAGTCGATGCGGTTGTAGTTTCAGCTTCCGGCTGGCTGTCTGTACGGCTCTGCCTGTCTGCTTCGTTCGGTTGGCTTTCTTCGTCCGGTACATATTTGGTCAGGATGCCCATGAAGTGTACGCTAAGCAGGTAGATGTCGTCGCAACGGTTTTTCATGTATTGCCGGGCTTCTTTCCAGAGAAGGGTTTGCTGCTCATAAAGATGCTCCAGTTGGGCTTTCTCCCTTTCATATTCAGCCTTGCAACGCTCATATTCTCTTTCCGCCAGCTTTTCTTCTTCGGGTGTATGCTCTCGGTAGCCAATGGAATCATAGCGGTTGTTGGCTTCGTTCATCGGTTTGCGCAGCCTGTTTACCACTTCCATCTCTTCCTTGATGGTTTCCTTGTAGCGGTCTGCGTATTGGTAGCATACACGTATGATCACTTCGTCATGGAGAAGGCGGTAAGATTCATAAAGCCGTATGTATTCTTTGACTTCCTTTTTCAGACTTTTCAGCAGCAGGGTACATGGTTCTGGCGGTGTATGCAGCACCAGTTCAAGGATAGCTTGCTCAAAAGCCTTTATATCGCTCCATTTCGAGTAGAAATCAACGATGAATTTCTGCTTTTCAAAAGAGAAAGTATGGCTTACAATCCAATCTTTGCAGATTCTGTTCAGCTCCCCGTATTGAGGAATGAGGGTTGTTATCGTTTTCTGCATGGCATACTCTTATTATTGGGGATCCTTGTCAAGGAAAGAAGCCAGTTCTTCTTCCACTTCTTCTACGCTGGGCAACGCTGATTTCAATTTCTCGGGAATCGCCTTGCTCAATTGGTAATCGCTGATGCCGATGGGCTGGTCATAGCCGGAAAGGGCATACTGGGCAACCACTTCGTCCTTTCCTCTGCACAACAAAAGACCGATGGTCTTGTTGTCGTGTTCTCCTCTCAACTTATCATCCACCACGTTGATGTAAAAGTTGAGTTGTCCGGCATATTCCGGCTTGAAAGGAGTGGCTTTCAATTCTATGACAATATATGCGTGCAACGGAATGGAATATAGAATCAGGTCGGCAAAGAAATCGCTGTTTCCGACTTGGAAGTGCTTCTGCCGGGCAACGAAGGCAAAACCGTTGCCCATTTCCAACAGGTAGCGGGTAACGTGTTTCACCAGCTGTTCTTCAATATCCCTTTCGTCTGCTTTTTCTTTGGCTCCTGCCAAATCAAAGATGTACGGGTCTTTGAGTAGGTAATTGGCAAGGTCGCTTTGTGGAGCCGGAAGTGTGGTCGTGAAATTGTTTACCTTGTTGTTGCTGATTTGTCGGCTATACAAATCACTGTCAATTTGCATTTTCAATACATTGCTGCTCCATCCCATTTCCACAGACTGCTTCATGTACCAGTAGCTTAGACCTAAAGGTAGCGAACTGTCAAGTATAGTCATTTGGCTTGTCCAGTTTATTTTGGCTATAGGAGAGGTCAAGAAAACTTCTTCTATTTCCCTGATTCCCATCCTGTAAATGGCAGACACGGTTTTTCCCACATCTTCAAATTGCGCAGGAACTTCCTGCGTAATTGCTAATGATTGACAATCAATCGATTGTATTTGCGCAGTAAGTTCCTGCGTAAATTGCTTGTCATTCAGTTTTAATACTTCATTGGTCACACTCTGTATGGTTGGGACAGACAGGCTTGCATCTGTTTCTATGAAACTTTGCAACGCTCTTAAAGGATATGCTTTTGCAAACTGGCACATACGTTCCGAATAGCCTTTCTTTTCAGGGTAATGCAGTCGGATAGCCTTTGCCAACTGCTTGATGATTTTGCTTCCCCATCCGTGCAGCTGCTGGTGATAAAGGATGTAATTGCCTATCTTCCAGTAATGGAACAGCATTTGTGCATTGGCTGCAACAATCAGCCTTACTTGTGCCTGTTCTATTTCCGAACCGACCGCTTGTATGAATGCATCAAAATTCGTTTTCTCTATGTTGGATTCCTTGTTGCTCATATTGTGATGATAATTTCTACAAATATAGTCATTGATAACTATCTATGAAACTGTTTGATACTTTTATAGTTGATTAAACTTGTTCATGGCATTTGCCTTAATATCATCCGCTATGTCAATGTAGGGTTTCATAGCTTTGTAGTCGCTGTGTCCCGTCCATTTCATGACCACCTGTGCCGGGATTCCGAGAGCCAGCGCATTGCAGATGAAAGTCCTTCTTCCGGCATGGGTGCTTAACAAAGCGTATTTGGGTGTGACTTCATCAATACGTTCATTTCCCTTGTAGTAGGTTTCCCGTACAGGCTCGTTGATTTCTGCCAGTTCGCCCAGCTCTTTCAGGTAATCGTTCATCTTCTGGTTGCTGATGACGGGCAGAGCCATGTAATTCTCGAAATGGATGTCCTTGTATTTGTCCAGTATGGCTTTGCTGTATTTGTTCAGTTCAATCGTCAGGCTGTCGGCAGTCTTGACTGTGGTTATTTCGATGTGGTCGGACTTCACATCGCTTCTTTTCAGATTGCGAACATCCGAATACCGCAAACTCGTAAAGCAGCAGAACAGGAAAACATCACGCACACGTTCCAGGTATTGCTTATCCTTGGGTATCTGGTAGTCTTTCAGCTTGTTCAGTTCATCCCAAGTCAGGAAGATTACTTTTTTCGAGGTGGTTTTCAGTTTCGGTTTGAATGTATCGTATGCAATGTTCTGATGATGTCCTTTCTTGAAGCTCCAGCGCAGGAACCATTTGAGGAATCCCATTTGCTTGCCGATGGTGCTGTTTCTCATATCCTTGGTATCACGCAGGAAGTTGACGTATTCGTTCAATCCAAACTCGTCGAAATAGTTGAACGTTGCATCCTCCTTGAACTCTTTGAGGTGGTTCCTCACTGCTGCAAATTTTTCATAGGTGGATGCCGTCCAGTTATTCTGGTTACCGCACTCTTTTACAAACTCATCGAATACCTCCCAAAAGCTGACAGGGGCTTCTTCCGGCTGTTCTTCGCTGGTGTCTTTCATTCTCATGTTGAAAGCTTCCTTCAACTGTTGGGTCGTTGGCATGACCTCCTGCACCTCAAATTCCTTGAAAATATTCTGGATTTCGGCATAGTATTTCAGCAAGTCCGTATTGATTTCGGCTGCACTCTGCTTTAGCTTGTTGGTACATCCGTTCTTTACCCGCTGCTTGTCTGCATCCCATTTGGCTACGTCAATCCGGTAGCCCGTTGTAAACTCGATGCGTTGGCTGGCAAAGATGACACGCATACGGATGGGTACGTTCTCTACGATTGGCACACCGTTCTTTTTCCGGCTCTCCAATGCAAAAATAATGTTACGTTTGATATTCATAATTGGGTGCGTTTGAAATTCTACACCCAAATATACACCCAATAATTGAGATAGCAAAAGACATTTAGAAACATTTAGTTTTACTCTATGTTGTAATTTGCACTTGATTATCAGTTGTTTGCGGTTTTATGAGATTCTGTGAAAGTATAAGTTCGAGAGCCTGTCTCTCCGCTGGAAAGAATTACAAAACAAAGAAAATCCCCTGTAAATTAATACTTTACGGGGGTTGTTTTTGGTGCATGGCAAATAAGCATATCACTTGCAACGGACTTTACTTTTATAAAGATCATTTTGTTTTCTGATAAATTTCCGGAAGTGTCTTTGACGTATTATCTTTTTCATTAGAAAGTTCGGGAGCATTTATGCCCTCATGCCCTCACTGTATGTATAATGGGTTTATTATGAATGACTTATATGATAATAGTAAAAAAAATTGCTCTCACTTATACTCTCATGCCCTCACTACGTTTTGAAGCTTATTTCTGTATAACATGCTTACTTTCAGTTATATAAACTTCTTTTTTAGACTATTCCAACTTGACGTAAAATAGGGCGTTCTTGTTTTTTGCTCGCAAACAGTGTGCATATCTCCACGGAATATAATAGCACCCCCGGTAGCGGTAAAAAGACCAAGACACTTTTAAAAAAGCTCGTTATCTTTTTAAAAAAGTTCTTGTTCTTTTTTGAAAAGCTCTTGATCTTTTTTGAAAATGTCCTTATCTTTTGGAGGTGAATGATTTCACAGACGTGTACTAGGATTTAGTTAACAACTTCTATTGTTATTACTATATCAGATTTGCATAGTTGTTTTTAAACCTAATGTAGTTATTATATAGGAGATTCCACATACATCCGCATAAGTCCGCACATACATATGTGTAATCCTATGCAGATATACGTGTAAAAGCATGCTTTCTGACACGGGTAAAAAATTGACCGGACAACCGAATCGATTTTAAGCTAAAGGCTGATGAATATACAAACTTACATACTTCAGGCTAACATATTCTATCATATATCATGATAAAAGATACCAAGTACAATGCTCCGTATCCAACTTTTATTTTAGTATTCTATCTGTTCTATTTTAGAAGACAACTTTTCAATGACAGTACCCAGTTCTTCCTCCCACGGGATAACATTAAACTCCCCCCAAAAGTCAGCATCATATTTAAAATGTGTATCCGAAAATATAGTGCGTGTAGGCATCCGTTACGTTGGAAACGGGTCACATTATCTGTATCCACCTTACAGGTAACCATTTCAAACCATGTATGCAAGGAAGAAGAACTAAACCATTGCCGTTTAAGTTTCACTTTAAAATAAAGATCGCCACGAATATGATTCATGTAATAAATGCCATTCCACTGCCTGTAAGAAATGGTATAAACCACCTCTTGCGCGGTTATTTTCCACTTCCGTGTCTTTCGTTCTATAAACATATCCGTAGCTTGCCTCACATAGGCAGGATTGATTTCAAGACGCGCCTGAACCAACGCATTGTTTTCAGCATCAATATATAATTCGCCACAATAAAGAGGTTCTTTTATTCCTTTATTCTGTCGAAAGGAAATCACATTAACCAAACGATTGTCTATCACCGTCATATCACAGGAGGCAT
>OIEB01000748.1_pt1 | contig 9874 bp, 10 predicted proteins | sample 1581711 | NCBI WGS metagenome assembly OIEB01 (sample SAMEA3882549, study PRJEB24775) | human gut metagenome | biome: human-associated habitat; feature: intestine environment; material: feces | place: Netherlands | collected 2009/2010 | reverse complement strand
GTCTAAGATCCCGAAGAACTAGACACCGGAGCATACAGAGGGCAGAGAGGGATTTTATCATCTGACCGATATTTCCGGAAATGTGGAAAAAGCAGAACTTTCCTATATTGTGCGTGACCACGATATGCAGAAATTTTTGAATCGAATCGATTATTTGAAAAAAATAGAAAAAGAGATGCAGGATCTATATGGAAAAGAAACAGTTACCTTGAAAATACAGGAAAGCTATCGCAATATGAATGAGATTATCCGTGAGCATATGGAAATTATTGAAATTGCAAAGGAAGCGATCCGTGAAAACGGAATAGAGCCGACACCTGACCCGATCCGTGGCGGAACCGATGGGGCAACACTCAGCCACAAAGGACTGCCTTGCCCAAATCTTGGAACCGGTGGATATGCTTATCACGGACCAATGGAGCATGTAACGGTAGAAGGAATGGAAACGGTTGTCCGTATTATCAAGAAGATCAGTGAAAAAGTAACTGCATTGTAATCATTCCATATTTTGTGCAGCCCGCTAGTTTAAGAAACAAAATATTTTTTCAGAAAAATTATAGGATTACACAGACGAAATGATAGAGTTTTGTCTGTGTAATTTTTTTAATTACATTTTACCCCCATTTTACATAAGAGTGATTTTATATTTTACATAGGGTTTTTAGAATAAAATCATACCTTCCAAAGAGAAGGAAACATAAAATTTCATAATATGAAAAAGATAATATGGAGGAAAAAAGATGAAAAAAACAGTGTGTTTATTACTTGCCGGCTTAATGACGATCGGTGCATTAACAGGATGCGGCAGCAGTGCAGACAACAAAAAAGATGATTCTGCAAAGACAGAGACAACAGGTGAAAAGAAGTCAGACGGATTTGATACAAGCTCAGATATTACCGTAGTATCCCGTGAGGATGGTTCCGGAACAAGAGGAGCATTCATCGAACTGTTTGGAGTACAGCAGGAAGAGAACGGTGAAAAAGTGGACATGACCACAGAGGAAGCTGTTATCGCAAACAGCACAGCAGTTATGATGACCACAGTAGCCGGAGATGATTACGCGATCGGTTATGCATCCTTAGGTTCTTTAGATGACACAACCAAAGCATTAAAGGTAGACGGAGTAGAGCCAAGCGTAGATACCATTAAAGATGGTTCTTACAAAATCTCCAGACCATTCAACATTGTAACAAAAGACAACGTAAGTGATGTTGCACAGGATTTCATCAACTACATCATGAGTGATGACGGACAGAAAGTAATCGAAGACAACGGATACATTTCCGTATCAGATGGAAAATTCGAGAGCAACGGAGCAAAAGGTAAGATCGTAGTTGCAGGTTCTTCTTCTGTAACACCGGTTATGGAAAAATTAAAAGAAGCATACTTAGCAGTAAACAAAGAAGCAGAGATCGAAGTTCAGGAAAGTGATTCCACAACAGGTATGACAGCAGCAATGGAAGGAACCTGTGATATCGGAATGGCATCCCGTGAATTAAAAGACAGCGAGAGCGAGTTAAAAGCAACAGCAATCGCAATGGACGGAATCGCAGTCATCGTAAACAAAAACAACACATTAGATGACATCACATCCGACCAGGTAAAAGATATCTACTTAGGAGATGTAACAAGCTGGGATGAGCTGTAAAAAGGTTAAGGAGCTATGGCTCCTTCCCTCATTTAAAACAAGGTAATTCAAATAAAGGAAACAATACCCGCTGACAAGCGGGTATCCGTAGTATCTGAAAATAAATAGAGAGAGAAATGATATGAGCAAATATAAAGGAAAAGAAAAACTGATGGAGATCATATTCCTCATTGCAGCATGTATATCCATCATATCGGTTGTTTTAATCTGTATTTTTCTATTCATGAATGGAATACCGGCAATGAAGAAAATCGGATTTGGCGATTTTATCTTCGGACAGAGATGGAGACCGGGAAATAATATTTTCGGGATCTGGCCAATGATCCTGGGAAGTATCTATGTAACGGCAGGAGCAATCATCATTGGAGTACCAATCGGTGTATTGTCCGCAATCTATCTTGCGAAGTTCTGTCCAAAGGGAATTTACAAAATTATCAAACCGGGTGTTGAGCTGTTAGCGGGAATCCCGTCGGTTGTATATGGATTTTTCGGACTGGTCGTACTTGTACCGTTTATCCGCAATACCTTTGAAGGGAACGGAAACAGTATTTTAACGGCATCCATTCTGCTTGGAATCATGATACTTCCAACGATTATCGGAGTATCGGAATCAGCCATCCGTGCCGTACCAAATAAATATTACGAAGGTGCACTGGCACTGGGTGCAACACATGAAAGAAGTGTATATTGTACCGTTGTACCGGCAGCAAAATCGGGAATCATGGCAGGAATTGTCCTTGGAATCGGAAGAGCGATCGGAGAGACCATGGCTGTTATCATGGTTGCAGGAAACCAGGCAAGAATGCCAAAGGGCATATTTAAAGGGATCAGAACCCTGACCGGAAATATCGTGATCGAGATGGGATATGCTACAGACCTTCACAGAGAAGCATTGATCGCAACAGGTGTGGTACTGTTCGTATTTATTCTGATGATCAACCTGTTATTTTCCGTATTAAAAAGAAGGAGGGCTGATTAATGGATGTTGAAATGAAAATCCAAGAACCGATCAATAAGGTTACAAGAAAACAAAAATTAAAAAACTACAGTAAGCATCCGGGTTCTTTCCTTCTTGCATTACTTACAAAGCTGGCAATTTTACTGACGGTTTTAGCACTGGGCTTTATCCTGATCTACATTTTAGTAAAAGGAATCCCAAACCTAAGCACAGACCTTTTTGCACTCAAGTATACGACCGAAAATGTGTCCATGCTTCCTGCAATTATAAACACACTGATGATTACCTTACTTTCCTTATGTATAGCAGGACCGATTGGAATTTTTTCAGCGATATATTTAGTAGAGTATGCAAAAAAAGGAAACAAACTAGTGGGAGTGGTTCGCGTTACGGCGGAAACACTGACAGGAATTCCATCCATAGTTTACGGACTGTTCGGAATGTTGTTTTTTGTTACAACGTTAAAATGCGGTTATTCCCTTCTGGCAGGAGCGCTGACCTTATCCATTATGGTGCTTCCGGTCATTATGCGAACAACGGAAGAGGCATTGTTAGCAGTTCCTAACTCCTTCCGTGAAGGAAGTTTTGGACTTGGAGCAGGAAAACTGCGTACCATATTTAAAATCGTTCTTCCGTCAGCAGTACCGGGAATTTTAGCAGGAGTCATTCTTGCGATCGGACGTATGGTAGGTGAAACAGCAGCGCTGATCTATACGGCAGGTACGGTTGCAGAGATTCCTTCGAGCATCATGAGTTCGGGAAGAACACTTGCAATCCATATGTACAGTCTTTCAAAAGAGGGACTTTACACAAATCAGGCATATGCAACAGCGGTCGTATTACTGATCGTTGTAGTTCTGATCAATATGCTTTCTAATTTTGTGGCAAAAAAATTTACGAAAAAATAGGAGGAGCAGATGGGAAACAAATTTGAAATCAAAGATCTCAATCTGTATTATGGCGATTACCACGCGTTAAAAAATATCAACATGAATCTGGCTGAGAACGAGATCACAGCCTTTATCGGACCTTCCGGATGTGGAAAATCCACATTTTTAAAATGTCTGAACCGTATGAATGACTTAGTAGAAGGATGTAAGATTACAGGTTCCGTAACCTTAGACGGAGAAGACATTTACGGAAACATGGATGTCAATAAGTTAAGAAAAAGAGTAGGTATGGTATTCCAGAACCCGAATCCGTTTCCAATGAGTGTTTATGACAATATTGCCTATGGACCGCGAACCCATGGAATCCGTAATAAAAAAGTGCTGGATGAAATTGTAGAGCGTTCTTTAAGAAACGCAGCAATCTGGGATGAATTAAAAGATCGTCTGAAAAAAAGTGCACTTGGTCTTTCGGGAGGACAGCAGCAGAGACTCTGTATCGCAAGAGCACTTGCGGTAGAACCGGAGGTAATTCTGGATGAGCCGACTTCTGCATTAGACCCAATTTCCACTTCCAAAATCGAAGATTTAGTCATTGATTTAAAAAGTAAGTATACAATTATTATGGTAACACATAATATGCAACAGGCAACCCGTGTCTCAGATAAGACAGCATTTTTCCTGTTAGGAGACATGATTGAATATGGAGATACCGAAGAATTATTCTCTATGCCGAAAGATAAGAGAACAGAAGATTACATTACAGGGAGGTTTGGATAATGCGAAACCGATTCGACAGACAGTTAGAGCAGCTTAACAATGAACTGATTAATATGGGCAGCCTGATCGAAGAAGCAATCGAGATGGCAATTACCGCACTGATGAAGCAGGATGCCAAAAAAGCAAAGGAAATTGTGGACTTCGATGAAGAAATTGATGAAAAAGAAAGAGAAATCGAAAGTCTTTGTCTGAAACTTCTCTTACAGCAGCAGCCGGTGGCAAAGGATCTGCGTCAGATATCCGCAGCATTGAAGATGATCACAGATATGGAAAGAATCGGAGACCATGCCGCAGATATTTCTGAGATGACAATCCTGATGGCGGGTACTCCTTATATCAGAAACATTGAACATCTGCAGACCATGGCAAAAGAAGCAATGGTTATGCTGGTAAAGAGCATCGAAGCCTATGTGGAAAAGGATTTGGCAAAAGCGGAAAAAGTCATTGAAAGTGATGATGTGATCGATGATCTGTTTGATCAGATCAAAGCGGAGCTGATAGATGCCATTCATCAGAATCCGGAGAATGGAGAACAGGCAGCAGACCTTCTCATGGTATCAAAGTATCTTGAGAGAATCGGAGATCATGCAACAAATATTGCAGAATGGGTAATCTTCTCCATTACAGGAAACCATCCGGGCTAGGAAAACAGCAAAGGAAAATACTTCTAACCTCGAAAATTTACATAGATTTTACATAAATACCCCTTGTTTTTTACAAACCCCACCTACAATGGCTTTGATAGTGTAAAAAAATAGTAAAGTATGTAAATTTAAGAGGAGAAGAGATGGATTTTTTTGATTTATTGACAATGGTAGGCGGACTGGCTCTGTTCCTGTACGGAATGGATGTTATGGGAGACGGTCTTGCAAAGACTTCCGGTGGTAAACTGGAACAGATCTTGGAAAAACTGACATCTACACCAATTAAAGCAGTATTACTTGGTGCAGGAGTAACGGCAGTCATTCAGTCATCATCGGCAACGACAGTCATGGTTGTCGGTTTTGTTAACTCCGGGATTATGAAATTATCCCAGGCAGTGGGAATTATCATGGGTGCCAATGTTGGTACAACAATCACTTCCTGGATTTTGAGTCTGACGGGAATTGAGAGCGAGAACTTCTTTATACAGCTTTTAAAACCGTCCTCATTCGCTCCGATTTTAGCATTAATCGGAATCTTTATGATGATGCTGACAAAGGACAGCAAGAAAAAAGACATTGCATCCATTATGCTTGGATTTGCGGTCCTGATGTTTGGTATGGAAACTATGAGTGAAGCAGTAAAACCTCTTGCAGATGTGCCGGAGTTTACAAATATCCTGATGATTTTCACCAATCCGATTCTTGGTATGTTAGCAGGTCTTGTTTTAACGGCAGTTATTCAGAGTTCTTCTGCATCGGTAGGTATTTTGCAGGCTCTTTGTGCAACCGGTTCGATGAGTTTTGGAATCGCATTACCGATTATCATGGGACAGAATATCGGAACCTGTGTTACGGCAATGATTTCTTCTATTGGAGCAAAGAAAAATGCAAAACGTGCAGCATTGATACATCTTTATTTTAATATTATAGGAACCGTACTGTTCATGATTGTATTCTATGCAATTAACTCGTTTGTACATTTTGAATTTTTAAATGATGCGGCAAATCCAATGGGTATTGCAGTAATTCACAGTACCTTCAACATTGCAGCAACACTGGTACTGCTTCCGTTTGGAAAGGTATTGGTAAAGCTGGCAACACTTACCATTCCGGAGACCGAGGACGAAAAAGTGGAGGAAATCCCGGATGCAACAAAACTTCTCGATACACGTTTCTTAGAGAAGCCGGCATTTGCTGTTGCCCAGTGTAAGAATGTTGGAATCGAAATGGCAAAATTAGCACAGCGTTCCTTAGAGTATGCAATTGATTCGATTACCGATTATGACCAGAAAAAAGTCAAAGATGTGTTCCGTTTAGAGGATATGATCGATCACTATGAAGATGAGCTTGGAACATATCTGATGAAGTTAAGTGGAAAACCTCTGTCTGATGAGGATAATCATACCGTATCAAATCTTTTCCACTGTATGGGAGATTTTGAGCGGATCAGTGACCACGCTTTGAACTTAGCCGAAACTGCAATGGAAATGCAGGCAAAAGAGGAGACTTTCTCAGAAAAAGCAAAAGGCGAGTTAGTGACCTACGGCGAAGCAGTAAAAGAGATCATGGATCTATCCGTAGAGGCATATAAGTCAGGAAGCATGGCACTTGCTGAAAGAGTAGAGCCGTTAGAAGAAGTCATTGATGATCTGAATGTAAAGATCAAGAATCATCATGTAAAACGTCTTCGCAAAGGAAAATGTACGATTGAACTCGGACTTTCCCTGTCTGACATTCTGACAAACTATGAGCGTGTGGCAGATCACTGTTCAAACATCGCAGTCTGCCTGATCCAGGTAGAAGAAGATGGATTTGAAACACACGAATATCTGAATGAAGTAAAACAGAAGGATAATAAAGACTTCCAGAACTTATATCAGATGTATTATAATAAATATCAGATAGGTAAAGCTGACAAATAAAAAAGCAGGTGATGAAATGGCTTTGATTTACATTGTAGAAGATGATGTGAATATTCGAGAAATTGAGACATTTTCTTTAAAAAACAGTGGTTATACGGTAATGGATTTTGAGTGTGCAAAAGATTTTTACCATAAACTTTCGGATAAGGTTCCGGACTTGATCCTTTTAGATATCATGCTTCCGGACGAGGACGGACTTGAGATTTTAAGAAAACTCAGAAAAAATCCGGAGACCAGAAAAGTTCCGATCATTATGGTAACAGCGAAAACCACGGAAATTGATAAGGTAAAGGGGCTGGATTCAGGAGCAGACGATTATCTGACAAAGCCATTTGGAGTCATGGAGCTGATCTCCAGAGTGAAAGCGCTTCTTCGCAGAAGTATGAATATGGACGAATCAAAGATTTTGTCCTTAGGTGAAATCTCTATTGATAATGAGAAACATAGAGTAAGCGTGCAGGGTCAGCCCTGCGAGCTTACTTATAAGGAATTTGAACTTTTGAAACTTATGCTCCAGAACGTTGGCATTGTTCTTTCCCGTGACGTAATTATGGAACGCGTCTGGGGAGTAGACTTTGAAGGAGAATCGAGAACCCTTGATATGCACATTAAGACACTCCGTCAGAAGTTAGGCGAAAGTGGAAAACGGATCAAGACCGTGCGTAACGTAGGCTATCGATTGGAGTAGTGATAAGATGAAAAAAAAGATAAATCTTCAATTTATGTTTATTTCGGCGGTAGGTATTCTGTTAACATTCTGTTTATCTACCGTTATTTTTTATGAATTATTTAAGAGTGAAGTTGTAGACGAGTTAAAGACCTATGCAGATGTCATCAAAGAGACACAGTCATACGATCAGATCCTGCAGGGAGAATACGATCCTGATGTGGATGACCTCAGGATCACAATGATAAAAAAAGACGGAAAAGTCTTTTACGACAGTTTTGCGGATGCAAAAAAAATGGAGAACCATGCAAACCGGCAGGAGGTCCGCCAGGCATTAAAGCATGGAAATGGAAAAGCAATCCGTACGTCGGATACTTTAGATAAGAATACGTTTTATTATGCAGTCCGTTTAGACGATGGAAATATTCTTCGTGTTGCAAAGGAGTCAAGAAGTATCTGGAGTGTCTTTATCAAAGTGACTCCGGCAATCCTGATCCTGATCTTTGTGATTCTTGCGATCAGTAAGATGCTGTCAGATGTTCTGACAAAGAGCCTGTTGTTGCCGATCGAGCAGATGTCAGAGAATCTGGATCACTTAGAGGACATCACAACCTATAAAGAACTGATGCCGTTTATCAATACGATACAGGAGCAGCATAAAAATATTTTAATGAATGCAAAGATGCGGCAGGAGTTTACGGCAAATGTATCACATGAATTAAAGACACCGTTAACAGCCATCTCCGGCTATTCCGAACTGATACAGAACGGAATGACAAATGAAGAGGAGACGATCCGTTTTGCGGGAGAGATCCATAAGAGTGCAAAACGTCTGCTGACCCTGATCAATGATACGATCCGTCTGTCGCAGTTAGACACCTCCGAACAGAAGGTGATCTATGAAGCGATCGACTTATATAAAATAGCTGAGGATTGTGTGAATATGCTGAAATTTTCAGCCGAGAATCATGGTATTACCATTTCGATACATGGAACAAATGCTTACTTAGAAGGCAACAAAGAAATGCTTGAAGAGGTCGTCTATAATCTTTGTGACAATGCGATCCGTTATAATAACGAAGGTGGAAAAGTAGATGTTACGGTAAAACCGGTAAAGGGAAAAATCTATCTTTGTGTCGAGGACAATGGTATCGGAATTTCCAAAGAGCATCAGGAGAGGATTTTTGAAAGATTTTACCGGGTAGATAAGAGCCGCTCGAAATCCACCGGAGGAACCGGACTTGGACTTGCCATTGTAAAACATATCATCCAGCAGCATGGCGCTCATATGGAGCTGACCAGTGAAAAAGGCAAAGGAACAAAGATAGAGATCGAATTTTCAAAGAGCAGATAAGAGTATTCTGCATAAGATAAAATAAAAAATGGATATCTTTAACAAAATACTCTTTTATACTTATCACAAATCTTTTATCCAGAAACGAATGAGAAATATGAGAGCATCTCTTCGTGAGATGGAAGAAATCTTAAATAAGGAAGCCTAAGATTTCCTCCGGGGTGTCCACAATGTGGGATGCCCCTTCTTTTTCTAAAAAGGCACGTCCCTTAAAGCCCCATGCAACACTGATGCAGTCCATGCCGGAATTTGCGGCAGTCTGCAGATCCACTTCGGAATCCCCTACATAAACGGCAGAGTCAGCGTGTTCGCCTAACTCCTCTAAGGCAGTAAAGACCGTATCCGGTGCAGGTTTCTTTCTTACGCCGGTTCTTTCACCGATCGCCACAGAAATGATCCCTTCAAAAAAATCTGCTGCAAGACGTTTGACTGCTGCATCATTTTTATTAGAAACGATCGCCATAGGGATCTCATGTTCCTGTAAAGTCTTTAAAAGCTCCATAATGCCCGGATACGGAGCAGTTGCTTCTTTACAGTGGTCAGTATAGTAGGTTTTAAAAGCGGCAAATACTTCTTCAAACTGTGGGTTATCCTCTCCCTGTGGGATTGCACGGATCAAAAGAAGCCGCAGTCCGTTGCCGACAAAGCTCTGGACTTCAGGAAGCGTTCTGGTCGGCATATCAAATTCCTGCAACGTATGGTTCAGGGCATTCGTTAAATCCTCGATCGTATTTAAAAGTGTTCCATCTAAATCAAAAATAATTGCTTTTTTCATACTTTTCTCCTTAATGTAAATTATTATATCTATTTTACAAAAAAAAGATAGTCTTATGCACTATCTTTCCTCCAATACATCTTGTCCTTTAAAATGACAATAAATAAATCCTATTAAACCAACAACAACAAATACAATAGAAACAAGTTGAGCAGTTTTTAAACCAAAAACATATAAACTATCTGTTCTAAATGCTTCTATGAAAAAACGAATAACTCCATACCAAATAAAATAAGTA
>OIEB01000746.1_pt1 | contig 9894 bp, 7 predicted proteins | sample 1581711 | NCBI WGS metagenome assembly OIEB01 (sample SAMEA3882549, study PRJEB24775) | human gut metagenome | biome: human-associated habitat; feature: intestine environment; material: feces | place: Netherlands | collected 2009/2010 | reverse complement strand
GAGCACGCCTGGTGTCGCGCACGGTGGTTGCGGCGACGCGCGAGGACGCGGCGTTTTTTGGCGTGGAGCCCGGCTGCGAGCTCATCGTGGTCGAGCGCGTGCGCACGGCAGACGGCGTGCCCGTCATGCTCGAAAACAACGCTTTTGTGCTGGCTGACCATCCCTATCTGCAGACGCTTGCCGACAAGGATCTCACGGACAATTCCATCTTTGCGCTCGTTGCCGAGCATTCGGGCCGCGCGCCGCTCAAGTCCGACCCCTGTACTGTGGAGATTGCGCTTGCCGATGCTCAGGCGGCCTCGCTGCTGGAGGTGCCGGTCGGTGAGCCGCTCTTCTATATGGAGGCGTACTTTACCGATGAGGACGAGCGGCCCTTGCTGCTCGGACGCCAAAAGATCGTGGGCTCGCGCTACGTGTTCGACATCTAACGTCCACAGATAGAACGATATAGAACAAATTTGGTGAGATGGCTTCACGGGCGTCGTCATGCGTGCTATAAATAGGACAACATAGAACGACCGCAGGTACGAGCTGACGTCGTTCAAAACCGCCACACAAGGAGGAGTATCACCATGAACGCACACGATCTGATTCAGGAAATTATCGAGCGCAAGGGCAAGATTGAGAATGTCTTTTGGATCGCCTGCGGCGGTTCGATGATCGACCTGATGCCGGCCAACGAGCTGCTCAAGCGCGAGGCAACCACGTTTACCTCGACGGTCTACACGGCGCGCGAGTTTTGTCTGATGGCCCCCAAGAGTCTTGGCGAGAAGTCACTCGTCATCGCCTGCAGCCACAGCGGCAACACGCAAGAGGTCGTCGACGGCTGCGAGATGGCGTTGGCTGCCGGCGCCGAGGTCATTGCCCTTACCGACTGCGAGGGCTCAAAGATCGACAACGGCAAGTGGACTACCTGGGTCTATCCCTGGGGCGAGGGCGTGCCGCAGGCCGAGGTGCCGCAGGGCATCGGCGCTCTGATCGCCGCTGAACTGCTCGACCAGCAGGAGGGCTACGAGGCGCTCACTGACATGTACGCCGGCCTTAAGCAGATGGACGCGCTGCTGCCCGCCGCACGCGAGAAGGTCAACGCCGAGCTGGGCGCCCGCTTTGCCGAGCTCTGCCAGCAGCACGAGTTCTTCTACATCCTGGGCTCCGGCCCCAACTTTAGCCAGACCTACGCCATGGCAATCTGCTCGCTCATGGAGATGCAATGGCAGCACTGCTGCTACATCCACTCCGGCGAGTACTTCCACGGCCCGTTCGAGGCTACCGAGCCCGGCGTGTTCTACTTTGTGCAGCTCGGATCGGGCGAGTGCCGCCCCATGGAGGAGCGCGCGCTGGCGTTCCTCAACACGCACACCGACACGATCATGGTGCTCGATGCGCTCGAGTACGGCGTGGGCGAGGTGCCTGCCAGCGTGCGTTCGTACCTGGAGCCGATCTTCTTCTATGCGATGAGCTGCGAACTGCGCGCCGCCCGCGGCAAGGTGTTCGACCACAGCCCCGAGGTTCGTCGCTACATGGGCATCGAGCAGTACTAATCGAGTGGTATAAGGTTACCGGGTTAACAACTTTTCACGACGGGGCCCTTGCCAAACGCGGGTCCCGTTTGCGTTGCGGTGCCCTTTCCTGTTTGTTGGAAAACGAAGTCTAATACTTTTCCGCGAAGTGAACGACCTGTTTTGAGCCCCTGAAGCATCCACACTTTTTGGCGGCAAAACCGCAGGAAAAACTCGACGAAACCGCAGGAAACAGCGCCTGAAAAATGTCGATGCTTCGGGGGTCCAATTTTGCTCGTTCACTTCGCGGAAAAGTATTTAACTTCGATTCGTATGGGCACTGCGTGAGTCAAAAATGCGGGCCGCTCCGGTAGTATTCCGGCGCGGCCCGCTTTGCATGGCGTCCGTATGAGTGAGGTGTCGCGTTAAGCGGCGGACTACTTGGCGTCGTAGGCCTCGGCGTCCCACCAGTCGAGCTGGGCGATGTTGTCGCGGATGTGCTGGCAGCTCTTGTGGAAGCCCTCGAGTTCGTACTCGGAAAGGTCCAGCGTGTAGACCTCCTCGACGCCCTCGGCACCGATCACGCACGGCAGGGAGGTAAAGATGCCCTCCTCGCCATACTGGCCGGTCATAAGCGTAGAGGCCGAGAGCACGGCGTGCTCGTTGTGCAGCACGGCGGCGCAGACGCGCGCGGCGGAGTTGGCGACGGCGTACTCGGTGCACTGCTTGCCCTGGTAGGTCACATAGCCGCCCTTGCGAGCGAGCTCCTCGACCTCCATGTGGTCGAAGGCGTACTTGTCGGGGTTCTCGGCCTGGAGCTCGTTGAGGCTCTTGCCGGCGATGGTCGCGGCCTTAAAGGCGGCCAGCTGGCTAAAGCCGTGCTCGCCGATCATGTAGGCGTCGATGGACTTGGGGCTCACGCCGACCTTCTTGGAGATCTCGGTGCGCAGGCGAGCGGAGTCCAGACCGCAGCCCGAGCCGATGATCTTCTTGGGATCGTAGCCGGTCAGGTGCCACAGCTCGGTGCACACGACGTCGCAGGGGTTGGAGATGCTCACGAAGATGCCGTCAAAGCCGGCGTCGACGATGCGCTTGGCAAAGGTGCGGGCGGCGTCGGTGGTAAAGAACAGCTCGCCGTCGCGGTTGCCAGCGGCCAGCGCGACCTTACCGGCGGCGTTGACGATGACGTCGCAGCAGGCCAGCTCCTCGTAGTGGTCGTAGCAGTTGACGATTTTGGTGTTGTACGGGACAAACGAAAGGGAGTCGCGCAGGTCCTGGACCTCGGACGTCACCTTGGCCTCGTTGATATCGCACAGGTACAGCTCATCAGCAATGCCTTGCATAAGCAGGCTGTTGGCGACATGTGCTCCTACGTGGCCCTGGCCGACCACACCGATCTTACGCGTCTGGTACATATATGTATCCTTTCGGCCGAGTTTTTCGCGTCGAACCATTGTAGCGTCCTGCCGCCACTTTGCTAGGCTAAAGCGCCGTAGATTTTTGGGACATGCCTTAATCTCTACTTTTGGGGTGATTTGGGCCGCTGACGGCATCGCTGGGCGATGTGCTCGCGCGGATGGGGCCGCTCGTTGTACCATAGCTGCAACTGACTCGTAAGGAGCATCCATGCCCATTCGCATTCCCGACGCCCTCCCTGCTGCCGCGCAGCTCGAGAGCGAGAACATCTTTGTCATGACCGAGTACCGCGCGCTGCACCAGGACATCCGTCCGCTGCGCGTGCTCATCCTCAACCTCATGCCCACCAAGATCGCCACCGAGACGCAAATCATGCGCAAGCTCTCCAACACGCCGCTGCAGGTGGAGGTGGACCTGCTGCGCACCAAGACGCACGAGGCCACGCACGTGAGCGCCGGCCACCTGGAGACGTTTTACCGCACGTTCGACGACATCCGCGACATCCACTACGACGGCCTGATCATCACGGGCGCGCCCGTGGAGCAGATGCCGTTCGAGGAGGTCGACTACTGGCCCGAGCTCTGCCAGATCATGGATTGGTCCACCACGCACGTGCACTCTACGCTGCACATTTGTTGGGGCGCGCAGGCTGGCCTGTACCACCATTACGGTATCCAGAAGTACGACCTGCCGGCAAAGGCGAGCGGCGTGTTTGAGCATTATCTGGTGAAGCCGCAAAGCCCGCTGGTCCGCGGCTTCGACGACCGCTTCTATGCCGTGCATTCGCGCAACACCGATGTGCGCCGCGAGGACGTGGAGGCCGAGCCGCAGCTTGAGGTCGTGGCCGTGTCCGACGAGGTGGGCCTGTACATCGTCAAGTCGACCGACAGCCGTCGCTTCTTTGTATTTGGTCACCCCGAGTACGATACCGACACGCTGCGCCTGGAGTACGAGCGCGACGTGAAGCGCGGCCTCAACCCTCAGGTGCCGGCGCATTACTTCCCGGGCGATGACCCCACCGCCGAGCCGCGTAACGTCTGGCGCAGCCAGGCTCAGCTGCTCTATACCAACTGGCTTAACTACTACGTCTACCAGACCACGCCCTACGACCTGGCCCGCGCTGGCGAGGAGCACTAGGCTGTCGGGAGGTACGCCAGCATTTAGGCGCTGACGATGTTGGGTAGCGGCAGGTCGTGGACATCGGTGGGAACGTGGTCGACACGCTGCTCGTCAAAGGCGATTCCGATGATCTGGCATGCGGGCGAGAGCGTGGGCAGGTAGCGATCATAGCAGCCGCCGCCGTAGCCCAGGCGCGCGCCGGTTTGGTCGAAGGCCACGAGCGGCACGACGATCATGTCGAGAGCTTCGGCAGGCACGATAGGGAAGTGGTTGCTGTCGATGTCCGTGGCCGCAAAGGCCCGCGTGGGGTGGGCGATAAACGGAGCCGCGGACGCATCGTCGGCGGCAACTGCCCGCATGCACATGCGCTGGCCACATGCGGCGGCGTCGCTTGCCGAGAGCATGCACGGATAGGCCACGCGCCAGCCGCGTTTGGCGGCCGCTGCGGCAAACGCGGCAGGGTCGACTTCGGAACCCATGGCGGCATAGACGGCAACGGTGCGTTGGCCCGCAGTGCCGCTGGGTTCCATCAGCTCAACAAGCCGCGCGCATACAACAGCAGACTTCGCCGCCCGCACATCCAAATCAATCGCATCGCGCCGAGCAATCGCCGCCCGTCGCAGCTCAACCTTATCCATCCCAGCCCTCTCTCCCAAACCTACCAAAAAGGGACAGGTTTATTTTGGCAGGTTTTATCTGGGCAAACACCCAAACCACCACATAAGTCATCGCAAAGGGGGCAGTTCATGAATCCCCTTCGTGGTGGTTTTGACGAAGAGCGGGTGTTCGCGGCGGTTTGTCTCGATCTGTAACAGTAGCTCGGCAAAATCGGATCTAGATGTTACAGATTGAGACAAAGGGTCGGCGCCATTCGGAAACGTCTCGATCTGTAACATCTGGAGCCAATATTGCCGCCTAGATGTTACAGATCGAGACAAACTGGTGGGACGGGGTGAGCTGCCCCGCCCAAGCAGCGGCAAAAGAAAAGGTAGATTTTCAGGCATGTCCTAAAAATCTACCTTTGTGCATTAGCCCAGCAGGTCGACGACGTTAAAGCCGGCGTTGCTCTTGGCGATGACGTCTCGGCCGCCAAAGACACAGGTTGGGGACTCGGCTGCGATGCGCGTCACGTCGGCGCCGAGCGAGCGAAGCTCACCGGGCGTGGCGGCGAGCATCTGGGCGCGGCGCTCCTCGCGTGCATGCGGATCGAGTCCAGCCAGATAGGTCGTGTTGCGGCGCTTGGTGAGCGCATACGGCTTCACCGGCGCGTCCATGCCGCTCACGCAGCTCACGATAAAGCCCTCAAAGGCGGCCTCGTCGGGCTCAAAGCTGCCGAGCCATTCGCCTGCGCGCGCCACGCGCTCAATCGAGGGGTCGATTGCCGGGTCGCGGTAGGTGTAGAACGCCGCCTGACGCTCGCCGGCCGCGCGGAATCCGCAGCCGTACGCGCCGCCCTTCACGCGGATCTCGTTCCACAGGTAGTCGTAGGAGAGCGCGTTGGCGGCAACCGCCCAGGCGCCCGTCACGTCGATGCCCAGGCGACGCGGGTCGCACGCGCTTGCCGCAAAGCAGATGTCACTGGGGATAACAAAAGCCTCGTGGCGGTCGCACGGCGTCGGCACCACGAGCGCGTCGCGGCCGGCATCGGTGCTGTCGCCAGCGTCCAGCCCCAGGTTGCCCGCGGCATCCCAGTACGCGTCAAAGTCCTCGTCGCTGCCGGTAAAGCTCGCCATGCAGCCATCGGCCACAAAGATGCGGTCTGCCAGCGCGGCAAGCTTGGCGCGCAGGTCGTCCAGTCGCTCGTCAAAGTGCTCGAGCAGATCGCGCAGGAACAGGTAGAAGTCCACGCCCGAAAGCTGCTCGCGCACCACGGCCGAAGGCGAGCTGTAACTCATCGCGCGACCCAGCGCCGCCGAGTGTCCGTTGTTGATAAAGCCCTGCTCAAGCCCAATGCGAATCTGCGTGAGCACGTCGCGCACGCGGTCGGCGTCGGCATCGAGCAAAAGCGTGCTCGACCACACCTCGCGCGGCAGGCTCGCCAGCGCATCGATCTTCTCGGACAGGGCGCCGGCGCTCACCAGCAGGTAGGGGCGCACGCCGTCCACGTCGGGTTGGGTCATGACCTCGGTCGTAAAGCTCAAAAAGCCCAGCTTGCCGGCGAGCAAGTTGTCGAGCTCCTCGGCCGAGTGCTCGCTCGTGGACAGCTGTTTGAGCAGGCGGCAGAGCAGCGTCACATAGGGCAGGTCCTCAAACGCGACGCAGCTCAGGTCGAAGTACTGCATGGCGTAGGCCAGGCGGTTGGTGGGAATGTCATGGCGCAGACAGGGGATGGGCGCAGTCGTGTCCACGACCAGCGGCGGCTCGGGGCGCGCCTCGCCAATGTCGGATACACGCAGGCGCGGCAGCGTAGCCTTGTCCTCGGGCGTGTCCTCGGCCTCCTGCGCGGCACGCAGCACGGCCGTGCGCTCGACCACATCGGCCAGCTCGGCATCGGTCATGGTGTCGCGCTTGGCTGCCAGCTCGGCGGCTTCGGCACCCTCCGAACCCTCGGCGGCATCCACCGGCACCAGTTCGACCAGTGCCATGTGATCGTTCTGCAGCACCAGCTCGCGCAGCAGGTCCTCAAAGTAGCTGCCGTCCAGCTCGCCACGCAGCTCCTCGTACACCGGGCCGTACTTGAGCGCCAGCGTCGCGGCGTCGTCATCGTAGAGCCAGGTGCTCAGCGCGTCGCACGCAATGGCCACGCCGTCGGCGATACCGTAGTCGCGCTGGCGCAGGTCGTATTCGTTGCTGCTGATGATGGCTTCCAGGCGCTCGCGCGGAACGCCGTGCTCGCACAGGTCGCGGCAGGCGTCCTGGAACACGCGGCGCAGCTCGCGCGCCACGCCGGGCTGCGCGTTTTGCAGCATGATGAGCTCGTAGGGCTGCAGGCTCTCGGCCGCGGTGTAGCTCACCACGTTGCCGCCCAGGCCGGCGGCCAGAATGGCCTTCTTAACCGGCGCCTCGTTGGAACCCAGCAGTGCCTCGAACAGGATGTCCGCCGCGATCGTGCGCTTACGGTCGAGTGCGCTGCCCAGCACCAGGCCCAGGCCCACCAGGGCGTTCTCGGGCGTGGTGGCCATCTCGACGCGCTTATACTCGCAGGTCACAGGCTCCTGCACGCCCAGCGGATTGGGTGCCAGCGCGGACGGGTCCTCGCCGGCGGCGACGGCTGCGTCCATGCGGCGGCTCGCGGCACTCGGCTGTGACAGATAACGCTCGTCCAAAAACGCCAGCGCGCGGTCCACGTCCAGGTCGCCGTAGAGCGTGATGTAGGAGTTGGAAGGATTGTAGTGGCGCGCATGCGTATCCAGGAACTGCTCGTAGGTGAGCGCGGGAATCGCGCGCGGGTCGCCGCCGCTCTCGTGCGCATAGGCGGTGTCGGGATAGAGCGCGGCGTTGACGGCGTCGTCCAGCACGCTCATGGGGTCGGACAGCGCGCCCTTCATCTCGTTGAACACCACGCCGTTATAGCGCAGCGTGCTCTCGCGCAGGCTCGCGGCGCTGCCCTCGCCCTCGGCGCCCTCCGGCAGGTCCAGCTCGTAGTGCCAACCCTCCTGCTCAAAAATGGTGGGCTTGGTATAGATGGCCGGGTTGAACACCGCGTCCAGGTACACGTCCATCAGGTTGTACAGGTCCTGCTCGTTGGTGGTGGCAACGGGGTAGATGGTCTTGTCGGGGTAGGTCATGGCGTTGAGGAACGTCTGCATGGAGCTCTTGATCAGGTCGACAAACGGCTCCTTGACGGGGAACTTTGCCGATCCGCACAGCACCGAGTGCTCAAGAATATGGAACACGCCGGTGGAATCGGCCGGCGGCGTCTTAAAGCCAATGGCAAAGGCCTTGTTTTCGTCGTCGCATGCCAGGTACAGCAGGCGAGCGCCCGAGGCGGTGTGGCGCAGCACGTAGGCGTCCGAGTCGAGCTCGGGCACGGTCTCGCAGCGCTCGACGGCAAAGCCGTGGCAGGTAGTGCCGGGCACCAGCAGTGCGGCGGCAGCGGCGCGCGGGTCGGTTGAGGTGGTGGGCATGTGCAGTCTCCTTTGACGCCCCAGCGGGGGCGAATCGAGTCGAATCCTCGAGAGTATACCCATATGGGGCCGCGGCTCTGCGGCGAACTGGAGACGATGTGGGTGGACTAGCCTAGCTAGGTTGATAACGAATGCCGCGGGTGGCCGCTGCATCCCGCTAAAGTGAAATAACACCCCGTTTACCGAATCATTTAGGAAATATATGGACTCCTAAAAAGTTCTAATACAATATAAGTCATCTATCTATAAGCTGCTGATTCCTTGCAAAGGTATGGTTGATATGGTTGAAGCAAATAGCGCTATCCCCCTGTACAAACAGATTGTTCGTGTGCTTTCTGATTCGATCGCCAACGGCACGTACCGCCCGGGAGATAAGCTTCCGACCGAGGCGGAGCTCATCGAGCAATTTGGCGTGAGCCGAATAACGGTTCGCTCCGCAATTAAAGAAATGGAAGATGCTGGGCTTGTTGAGAGGGCCCGCGGCAAGGGCACGTTCGTTTCGTCGGACACACAGATGTATGCCGCGGACGACCGTGAGAGCTTTACCCATTCGTGCCAGCTTGCTGGAAAACAGGCGTCTACCAGGGTTCTCGCAATGGGCTGGGACTTCCCAAGCCTGCGAGACGCGAAGTTCCTAGGCGTAGACGATACCCAAAAGGTATTGCGTAGTCGTCGTCTGCGCCTTGTGGATGACAAGCCCACGATGCTGGAAACCAATAGCTATTCCGCTGCGCTTTCTTTTTTGGAGCATGAATCCCTCGAGGATTCGCTGATGGCGGTACTCGATCGCCAGGGGATCAAGATGGGCCCCAACACGCGTACGCTCGAGGTCTGCTATGCGAGCGAGCTCGAGGCGGCATACCTTAACGTGGAGCTGGACTCTCCGCTGCTTCTGTTTGTCGATAGACGTTATGCTCCAAGCGGCGAGCCGCTTTTCATCTCCCGTCAGGTGTACTGCACCGAGCGACTGAAGTTCTATCTGTAAGCAAGGGCGGCCGTTCTGTAAAAGGAGCGGCCGTTTTACCGACCAATTGTTACCGTTCGCGGAATTAGAGAATTAACGCACCGCAAAAAGGAAATTGCTAATATACTTTGTTATGACAATATAGTACGTCTTATTGATATTGGAGAACTATGAATAAGATATTGCTAGCGAGTCATGGTTATCTCGCCCAAGGTATGAAAAGCTCTCTCGAGATCCTGATGGGCGCCAACGACCGAATCGAGTGTCTGTGCGCCTATGTCGATGACGACACGAGGGATGTCGCAGCGCTTATCGATGCTTGGATGGAGTCGAAGGATCCGGCCGACACGTGGTTTGTCGTAACTGACATCTTTGGCGGTTCCGTAAACAACGAGTTCATCCAGAGGCAGGCCGCCGGATCGTTTACGTTGATCACCGGAATGAACTTGCCGCTGCTGGTGGAAATGGCTACACAGCTGGACTCCCTGGATGCAGACAAGGCCAAAGCTGCGGTCGAGGGATCACGTTCGTTTATCATGCTTTGTGAGGCGGCGGACATGCTTGCCGATGTCGAAGAAGAAGAGTTCTAGTTAGTTCTGGTTCGAGCCCTAGCTAAGGGCCACGCCTGTCATTACCTTTATTACGTGTGGAGATGATTTTGATGATTAAGCTTACGAGAGTTGATTACCGATTGATTCACGGCCAGGTCGCCATGTCTTGGACGCATGCGCTGGATGTCGATTGCATCCTGTGTGCCAGCGATGCCGTGGCAAAAGACGACATGAGGAAGGCGGCCTTGAGGCTCGCCCGCCCCAACGGCGTTAAACTC
>OIEB01000740.1_pt1 | contig 10001 bp, 6 predicted proteins | sample 1581711 | NCBI WGS metagenome assembly OIEB01 (sample SAMEA3882549, study PRJEB24775) | human gut metagenome | biome: human-associated habitat; feature: intestine environment; material: feces | place: Netherlands | collected 2009/2010 | reverse complement strand
ATTTACTATTTTGAAAAGGGAACCAACATCCGACCGACGAGCGTGGTTTATGACCGCGCCTACAGCGCGATCGCGATGGCAGAAGCGGAGGAGTTTGACTGGGAAAAACTGCTCGAGGGCGTGGATCTCTTTTATTTCTCCGGTATCACGCCGGCCATCAGCTGCGAGATCGAAAAGACGCTGGAGATCGCTCTTATGCTCTGCAAAGAGAAAAAAATTCAGGTGGTATGTGATCTCAACTACCGCGGAAAAATGTGGTCAGCAAAGGACGCACAGCGCGTCATGCGCCGTCTGATGTCTTACGTGGATGTCTGCATTGCAAATGATGAGGACTTTGAATCATCGCTTGGCATTCCGGCGTATGATGGAGATATGTCGCGCGGCATTGAACAGATCGAGTCTTACAAAGAGGGCATGCTGGAAATTCAGAAACAGTTCCCGAACTGTAAAGCAGTTGCGAGCGTGCTGCGCAATCTCTACACCGTGGAGGACGGCGACTGGATGGGAATTTACCTGAAAGACGGAAAATTCTATGAGAGCCCGGTTCACAAAGTACACAGCTTTGAGGCAGTCGGAGCCGGTGATGCGTTTGGTGCAGGACTGATTCACGCGATGGCGAATGATTTTGCGCCGCAGAGAATCATCGATTTTGCGATTTCTGCAAGCGTCTTAAAGCTGATGATTCAGCACGATGCCAACGTGGTCAGCGAAAAAGAGATTGAGCAGATCATGAAGCAGGGCGGAACAAATCTGCAGAGATAGAGGAAACAAAAAGATTCCGAGAGTACATACAGGACAGCAGGAGGAATAAAACTTGAAGAAACGGAATATTATATTAATAGGAATGCCGGGAGCCGGCAAAAGCAGCGTTGGAGTTATCCTTGCAAAGGCTTTGGGGTATGAGTTTATTGATACGGATCTTGTGATTCAGCATCGGGAGAAACGTCTTCTGCGCGAGATTATTGCAGATGAGGGAAATGAAGGCTTTCTTGCGATTGAGAATGAGGTCAATGCGACTCTGGAAGCCGATGAAAGCGTCATTGCACCGGGCGGCAGCGCCATTTACGGAAAAGAGGCGATGGAGCATTTTAAAGAGATTGGAATAATCGTTTACCTGAAGCTGTCGTATGAGGATCTGGCAAAGCGTCTTGGAAACCTGAAGGGACGCGGCGTTGTGCTGAAAGAGGGTCAGACGCTCAAAGATCTTTACGATGAGAGAAGTAAACTGTATGAACAGTATGCCGAGATTACGGTCGATGAGAGCGGAAAGGATATCCAGGGCACGATTCTGGCACTTCGCGAGCAGATTGGCATGTAAGAAGGAACGGGTGGAATATTCGGAGAATTTTCAAAAACATAATATTACGTAATAATAAGGAAAATGTTCTGAAAGTTAGAAATTACATATAACGTTTCTCTGAATATTCCTGACCGGAAACGGTGGAAAAAAACGGAAATAGTACGGAATATATTAAAATTGATTTACAAAATATTAGATTTGAGTTAAGATAAGGGGAGACTGAAAAATCACTGCGGGGAGCAGTGCGTTTCAGTGAGTCCGGAGTGTGTAAAAAAAACAGCAGAACAGACTTTGAATCGTTATTTCGGATAAAACACACTCATTAAGTTATGAAAAAGAAAATTTGAGGTGAATATATGGAACAGTATGTCATCAGAGGTGGAAATCCTCTTGTGGGCGAAGTGGAAATCGGGGGAGCAAAAAACGCGGCGCTTGCAATTCTTACGGCAGCAACGATGACCGACGAAACGGTTCTGATCGAAAATCTGCCGGATGTCAGCGATATTAATGTACTTCTGGAAGCAATTGCAGAGATCGGAGCCACTGTGGACCGCATCGACCGTCATACCGTGCGGATCAATGCATCGACTATCGGAGATCTGAGCGTTGATTATGAATATATCAAAAAAATCCGTGCGTCTTATTATCTTTTAGGCGCGCTGCTTGGAAAATACAAAAGAGCGGAAGTTCCGCTTCCGGGCGGATGTAACATTGGAAGCCGTCCGATCGACCAGCATTTAAAGGGATTCCGCGCACTCGGTGCTGAGGTAAGCATCCGTCATGGCGCAATCGTGGCAAGTGCGGCAGATCTGCATGGAAGCCACATTTTCCTGGATATGGTTTCCGTTGGAGCCACCATCAACATCATGATGGCAGCTTCGATGGCAAGAGGAAATACAACGATTGAGAATGCAGCGAAAGAGCCGCACGTTGTCGATGTGGCGAACTTCCTGAACAGCATGGGAGCAAACATCAAAGGAGCAGGAACCGACGTGATTCGGATCAAGGGTGTCGATACCCTGCACGGAACCAGCTATGCGGTCGTACCGGATATGATCGAGGCAGGTACGTATATGTTTGCAGCAGCAGCTACAAAGGGCGATGTGCTGATTAAAAACGTGATTCCAAAGGAAGCAACAACCGCAAAGCTCGAGGAGATTGTCTGCGACGTAGAAGAGTTTGACGATTCCATCCGTGTGAGCGCAAGCAAACGTCTGGGCAGAACACACGTAAAGACACAGCCGTATCCGGGTTACCCGACCGATATGCAGCCGCAGATTGCGGTTACACTGGCACTGGCAAACGGTACGAGTATTGTAACAGAGAGTATTTTTGAAAATCGTTTTAAATATGCGGATGAGCTGGCACGTATGGGCGCCTGTATTAAAGTAGAAGGCAACACGGCGATCATCGACGGCGTAGAGAAATTTACCGGAGCAGAGGTTTCCGCACCGGATCTTCGCGCCGGAGCAGCACTTGTTATTGCAGGTCTTGCAGCAGAGGGTGTTACCGTGGTGGATGATATTGTATACATTCTGCGCGGATACGAGGACTTCGACGGAAAGCTCCGTGGACTCGGCGCTGAAATTGAGCGTGTGAATAATGCAAAGGACATCCAGAAATTCCGGTTAAGAGCGTAAAAACAGTATAAAACAAATGTTGACAAAAAGGACGGTGCAATAAAAGGTACCGTTCTTTTATTTTACCTTATTGCGAAGAAATTGGCTTAAATTTTACTACTATTATTTTCAAAGCTGAGGCGGTCAGTATTGGTAAAAAAAGATATTTAAAAATATACAAATTTATGATATGTTGAATACGAAAACGTTACCGATTATACATTTTGACTAAAAATAATAAAAACCAGAGAGGGACAATATATGTCTAATAAAGCAGAAACACAATATAATCCACAATGTGGGGAGCGAAGAACAATTTTTTCAGATGAGTATGATTTTCTCACAAAAATTGAATCAGTGTGTGCCAAAGAAGATGGAATACATTTTTTGGTACGTACATGGAAAGACCGTATAGCCACAGTTCGTATTACATTTTTGACACCATCGGTATTCAGATTTGTGATGGTGCCGGAGATGACTGCAAAAAGCCATAGACAGACGGTAGTCGAAGATGTACCTGAATCGGAGTTTGAAACAAAAAATGCAGAATTTACAGAAAATGAAGATCTGTATATATATGAAACAAATCAGTTAAGTCTTCATTTTTCAAAAAACTACTGGGAAATGTCCATCTATCAGAATGGAAAATTATTGACGAAAGAACAGGCTTTTGACACTAATGTCGATAACCGGTGGAAACAGCTTCCAACAGGATTTAGAGTAGATGCATCTGGAAAAAGTATAGCCTCATTTGAGCAGTTTGTATTATTCTCCGATGAGCAATTTTGGGGATTTGGAGAGAAGTTTACACATTTTAATAAACGTGGACAAAGAATAGAGTGTTGGCAAAAAGATGCATTGTCTACTAATACGGAGGATTCATATAAAAGTCATCCGTATTTTACAAGCAGCCGGGGATATTCCGTATTGTTAAATACATTTACGCGTTCATCATTTGATATGGGTGCTTCATCATGGATCAGTTATCAGATGGGCAGTGACGATCCTATTCTGGATTATATTTTCCTGGCAGAAGAAAGCAAAGACTATAAGAAGCTGTTGCAGCAGTATTTGCAGATTACAGGGCAGATACCTATGATTCCACAGTGGGCTTTTGGTTTCTGGATGTCAAAATGCTCTTATATGAGCCGTAAAGAAGTCGAGGATGTTGTTGCTGATGCTGAAAAATTTGGAATAGGTATCGATGTAATTCATATCGATGGCTGGCAGAGGCAGGATATGTCTGGTGTATGGGAATGGGATACAGAACGTTTCCCTGAACCGGAAGAAATGATTAAAGAATTAAATAAAAAGAACATACATTTAAGTCTTTGGAATTATCCGTACTTGCAGGAAGATTCGCCGGCATTTAAGGAACTGGCAGAACGTGGATTTTTTATAAAAAATAAAGAAGGGCATCCTGCAATGTTTAAAGCGACTGCAGATTCAGAGTTTTTGTGTGCTTGCTTTGATTTCACAAATCCGGAATTTCTGGCATGGTATGAGGAACGTGTGAAAAAAATCGTCAGAATGGGTGTATCAGTGATAAAAACAGATTTCTCTGAAGCAGTACCTGAAGATGTTGTATTTTACAATGGCATGAGCGGGCGAGAAGGACATAATCTTCTGACGTATCTGTATGCAAAAAATATTTACACATGGATGAAAGAAATTTGCGACGAACGTGGGGAATTGCCAATGCTTTGGGGACGCAGTGGGTATGTGGGTTCTCATACGATCCCGGCAGCATGGGCAGGAGATTCTTCCAGTGATAAAGCAAGTCACAGTGCAATCCTTCAGGCCGGACTTGGGATGGCTATGTCTGGTGTATCTTTCTGGGGTTATGATCTTGGCGGATTTTATAACACAGGTTATATCGGAAATGAGGAACGTCCGAATATAGAAGATTACCTTTCCTCTGTGCAGATGGGATTGTGGATGCCATTATCCAGAGCGCACGGTAAAACACCGCGGGAACCATGGCAGTATGGAGATATGGCATTAAAAGAAGTAAAAAAATGGATTAACTTCAGACATCGACTTGTGCCATATCTTTATCACACCGCCTGCCAGAGTCATCAGTCTGGTATTCCAATGATTCGTCCGCTTGTGATGGAATATCCGAAAGATCCAATCGCAAAGACACAGAATCTGTCTTATATGCTTGGTGATGCATTGCTTATTTCACCCGGATTTGACAGAGATGAATATGAACTGTATCTTCCGGAAGGCCGGTGGCAGGATATTGAAAGTAAAGAAGTATATGAGGGAATGACATTTGTTCATATAGAAAACAAAGCTTTTGCTGATGGTGGTACATCTCTTCGGGTTTTCCAGAAGGAAGGAACAAGTATACCGTTGTTTGCTCAAAAAGAAGTATTGCATGTGCCTGCACAACTATGGAAACAGGAAGATCTTGAATTTATGACATTTCAAAAAAAGATGTTGATTAGCTATTGTGCACAAAATAGATGCATAAGAATGTGAAAAATGGATAAAAAGAAAAAAGCTGAAATCATAAGAACTGACTTGACAAAAGAGATTTATCTGTGCTATATTCAACTACAGTTGTAGTGTGTAACTCGATTTTTGGAGGCATTAACTATACATAACAGGAATTGTTTATGTGGGTTAGTGTCTCTTTTTTGTACTCTGTTTTAGAAAAAGAGTACAGACCGGCTAAAAAGATGCAAAACCGCAGAAACTCTTCTTGTAAAAAGTATAAACTACACAAGGAGTAAAAAAATGAAGGACAAAATTTTTAGTGTTCTGCAGCGAGTGGGAAGAAGCTTTATGCTCCCGATCGCAATTCTTCCGGTAGCCGGACTTTTACTGGGAATCGGAAGCTCATTTACCAATGCAACCACAATTGAAACGTACGGGCTGACAAGTTTGCTCGGCAACGGCACAATTCTTCATGCGCTGCTGGTGATCATGAACAAAGTAGGAAGTGCGGTGTTTGATAACCTGCCTCTGATTTTTGCAGTAGGTGTTGCAATTGGTATGGCAAAGAAGGAAAAAGAGGTTTCTGCCCTGTCAGCCGTTATTGCATATTTCGTTATGAATACAGCGATTAACGCAATGCTGACTATTACGGGTCAGATTCTGGAAAACGGAGAAATTGCAGAATCCGTTCTGGAAGGAACCATCACTTCTGTCTGCGGTATTCAGTCGCTGCAGATGGGTGTGTTTGGCGGTATTATTGTCGGTCTTGGAGTTGCAGCACTTCATAATCGATTTTACCGGATCCAGCTTCCGAACGCACTTTCTTTCTTTGGAGGTACTCGTTTTGTACCAATTATTTCTACGATCGTCTATATGTTTGTGGGAATTTTAATGTATTTTGTATGGCCGGTTGTACAGAACGGCATTTATGCGCTGGGTGGCCTGGTAACCGGCTCCGGTTATGTCGGAACGCTGATTTTCGGTCTGATTAAGCGAGCACTGATTCCATTTGGTCTGCATCACGTATTCTATATGCCGTTCTGGCAGACAGCAGTCGGAGGTACCATGGAAGTGGCAGGACAGATGGTGCAGGGCGGACAGAATATTTTCTTCGCACAGCTTGCGGATTCTGCGAATGTCGCACATTTCAGTGCAGATGCAACGAGATATTTCTCCGGAGAATTTATTTTTATGATTTTCGGACTTCCGGGAGCGGCACTTGCCATGTACCATTGTGCGAAACCAGAGAAGAAAAAAGCAGCAGGCGGTCTGCTTCTTTCCGCAGCACTTGCGTGTATGGCAACCGGTATCACAGAACCGCTGGAATTCTCTTTCCTGTTTGTTGCACCGGCGTTGTTTGTCGTGCAGGTTATTCTTGCGGGAACAGCTTATATGATCGCACACATCCTGAATATCGCAGTAGGTCTTACCTTTTCCGGCGGACTTCTGGACTTCTTCCTGTTCGGTATTCTGCAGGGAAATGAAAAGACAAGCTGGATGAGGGTGATTCCGGTCGGCATTCTTTATTTCTTCCTGTATTATTTTATCTTCAAATTCATGATTAAAAAGTTTGATTTTAAGACACCGGGTCGTGAGGATGATGATGTGGAAACCAAGCTTTATACGAAAGCAGATGTAAATGCAAGAAAAGAGGCGCAGAACGATGGGGTAGCATCGGAGGATGCCATGAGTGAAGCAATCACAAAAGGTCTTGGCGGAAAGAAAAATATTTCGGATGTGGACTGCTGTGCGACAAGACTGCGCTGTACTGTTCATGATGCAGCGAGAGTCAGCGATGGTATTTTAAAGGCGACAGGGGCATCTGGCGTTGTGCATAAAGGAAATGGTGTACAGGTTATTTACGGACCGAATGTAACTGTGATAAAATCAAATTTAGAGGATTATCTGGAAAAAGCTCCGAATACTTATGCGGAAGCAGAAAATACACCAACCCCAAAAGAGGCGGAACCGACGCAGGAAACAAAAGAACAGAAGGTTGTGGATACGATTACTGTCTGCAGCCCGATAAGCGGACTGGCAGCCGACCTTTCTACTGCGCCGGATGAAGCGTTTGCAGAAAAGATGATGGGAGACGGCGCTGTTGTGACACCGGAAGATCCTTATGTGCGTGCTCCGGAGGACGGAGAAGTCGCGTTTGTTTTTGACACAAAACATGCGATTGGATTTGTAACCGATTCCGGGGTCAGCCTTCTGATTCATGTCGGAATTGATACAGTAAAACTGAACGGAGAGGGATTTGAGGCACTGGTAGAAAGCGGTCAGACCGTGAAAAAAGGTGATCCGATGCTGAAACTGGATCTGGAATATCTGAAAACACATGCGCCGTCGGTTACGTCACCGGTTCTTTGCACAGAGCTGGAGGAGAACCAGAGAATCCGTCTTTTGGCAGACGGACCGGTAAAAGCAGGAGATCCTTTATTTGCGATTGAGATTCTCGCGTAAGCTGTGCCTTAAAAACGGGTGAGAAGAATGTACAGGATAGCAAAAACACTGAACCACAATTCATTTATTGGTGTGGAAGAAGAAAATAACCGGGAATATCTGGTCATGGGGAAAGGAATTGCATTTGGGAAAAAAACGGGACAGCGTGTACAGCCGGGAGACGATGCCCGCATTTATTCCCTGACAGAGATGACGGAGCGAGGAAATGCCAGAACCATTGTACAGGGCGTTTCTCCGCTCAGCCTGGAGCTGGCGAGTGCCGTGCTTGACGAGGCAGAAAAGGAATTTGGAAAAATTGACCGTTCCATCGTCTTTCCAATGGCAGATCATCTGGATTTTGCTGTCCGGCGGATTCAGAACGGTGAGCAGATCAGCAATCCGCTCACCGACGATATCCGTGTGATGTTTTACAAAGAGTATAAAGTTGCTTCCTGTATCAGGGAGCTTTTAAAAGAACGGCTTCAGATCGAAATGGATGAACATGAAATCGGCTATCTTGCACTTCATGTTCATTCGGCAATTGTGGAGGAAAATGTTTCACAGGCCATGGAAGTAGCAAGAGCAGTCCGGGAGAGCATTTCTTTGGTGGAGCATATCACCGGGCATACCATCGATGTGATGTCGTTGTCGTATAACCGTATGATGAACCATATCCGCTATATGGTTGCAAGAGCGGTCAGTGGGGAAAAACTGAAAGTAAATATGAATGACTACATGTCCGTAAAGTTTCCGAAAGCCTTTCAGGCGGCGAAACGAATCTGTGAGGAGATGGAAAAGAGGCTGAAACTTCCGATGGAGGAGATCGAAATTGGATATCTCGCTATGCACATAGAACGGATTATGGACAGAGAAGAAGGAGAATAAAAGCATGAAAACATTTGAATATACCATTAAAGATGAACTGGGAATCCACGCAAGACCGGCAGGAATGCTGGTAAAGGAGGCAAAAAATTTTGCATCGGAATGCACCATCACAAAAGATGGAAAAACGAAAAAACTGACTCAGCTGATGATGCTGATGTCACTTGGTGTAAAGCAGGGAGATACCGTAACCGTTGCAGCAAACGGAGAGGACGAAGATGCAGCGATTGAGACGCTGAAAGCGTTTTTCGAAGCAAATCTGTAAAAAGTACGCTCGGAGGATAAAAAATGCAGTATTTTCAGGGGAAATCCGTATATAAAGGAATTGTTATGGGACCGGTTGCGGTTCTAAAGAAAAATGATTACCAGGTTAAAAGAGCCCGGATTGAAGATCCGGAAGCAGAAGTAAAACGTGTGAAAGAAGCCGTGGAGGTTTCGAAAAAACAGCTTGGCAGACTGTATGACAAGGCAGTCCGGGAAGTTGGAGAGGCAAGTGCGGCGATCTTTGAAGTCCATCAGATGATGCTGGAGGATGAGGACTATCTGGAATCAATGGAGAACATGATCCGGACAGAACTGGTAAATGCAGAATATGCAGCGGCAGCAACTGGCGATAATTTTGCAGAGATGTTTGCAGCTATGGATGATGAATATATGAAAGCTCGTTCCGCAGATGTAAAAGATATTTCCGAACGTCTGGTCCGCAATTTAAGCGGAGAGGGAGATAACGACCTGAGCTCTATGGAACCATCTGTTATAGTGGCAGACGATTTAAGTCCGAGTGAAACTGTACAGATGGACAAAGAAAAAATACTTGCGTTTGTGACTGTACATGGATCTACCAATTCTCATACTGCGATTCTTGCGCGAATGATGAATATTCCGGCGTTAATCGGTGTCCCGATGGATTTAAACGGTCTGAAAACAGGCATGACGGCCGTTGTAGACGGTTTTTCAGGTCAGGTTATCTTTGAGCCGGAGGAGGATGTGCAGAAGGAAACCGAAAAAAGAATGCAGGAAGAAGCAGAGAAACAGAAGCTTCTTGAGGAGTTGAAAGGAAAAGAAAATATTATGGGAAAAGAAATAAAGGTAGTATGCGGTTTAATTTATGATGATGAATTTCATGCCAGAACAGGCGGAACCAGATTTTATCACCTAAACGGCGATATTGAAACAAATGCTGATGGGGAGCAGGTGTATGTCTGCACAAAGCAAAATCAGCAAGGTAAGTTTGAGGATATAACCGAGCCTGTAAGTAATTTACCTATTGTTGTTCAGCGGTTTATTGAGCTTTATGCTCAAAATGCCGGCTC
>OIEB01000736.1_pt1 | contig 10045 bp, 10 predicted proteins | sample 1581711 | NCBI WGS metagenome assembly OIEB01 (sample SAMEA3882549, study PRJEB24775) | human gut metagenome | biome: human-associated habitat; feature: intestine environment; material: feces | place: Netherlands | collected 2009/2010 | reverse complement strand
TCTGCGTTTTACACCGTCTAACGACTTTGCTCCGAGTGGTCTATGGATCGCATCGATAATTTCACCTTCCGTGATCATCTCACAACGACAGATAATATTACCGTATGCCGGTTTCTCTTTGATTAATTTCACTCTTTCTTCTTTACTCAGAGTGTTTGGATCCAGGATTCCTTTTCTTGTAGCAATGAAATTTTCTTTTTCTTCCAGATGAAGCTTTCTTTCAAAATTCCCGCAACCATCTCTCCGATTGCCGGACTGCTGGTAAGTCCTGGAGATTCAATACCTGCACAGTCAATGAATCCCTTCGCATCTTCTAATTCTTCTATGATAAATTCATGTCCGTCTTCATGTGCGCGAAGTCCGGCAAATGATGTAATGACCTGACGCATCGGAATATTTTTTACATTCTGTCCTGCTTTTGTAAGTACCTGATTAAGTCCCTCTCTTGTTGTATTGGTTCCTTCTTTTTCTTCAATATCGATTGCTGTCGGTCCAAGGAGCAGATTGCCATGTGCTGTCGGCGATACAAGAATTCCCTTTCCGAATTCGTTCGGAAGTGCAAAGATTGTTCTCTTTACATGTCCGCCTGCAGTTTTATCCAGCAGACAGTAGTCTCCTCTTCTCGGTGTTATGTGGATTTTCTTTTCACTTACCATATTGTGGAATTTATCTGCATACACACCAGCTGCATTCACCACATATTTTGTCTTGAAAACGCCCTGATTCGTGTGGACTTCCCAGATATCTTCCGTCTTTTTCAGTTCTTTTACTTCTGTATCAAACTTAAATTCTACACCATTTTCACAGGCATTTTCTGCCATCGCAATATTTAATCCGAATGGACATACAATTCCGGCTGTCGGCGCATAGAGTGCCGCATATACATTGTCTGCAATGTTCGGCTCCATCTCAAGTACTTCTTCTCTATTAAGAATCTGAAGTCCCGATACACCATTTGCCACACCTCTGTCGTATAATGCCTGTAATTTGTCCATATCCTCTTCACGCAGACAGATCACAAGTGAACCGATTCTTTTGAATGGAAAGTCAAGATCTTTAGATAACTGTTCCATCATTGCATTACCGCGGACGTTTAACTTAGCCATCAGTGAACCCTCTTTTGCATCATATCCTGCGTGCACAATTCCACTATTGGCTTTTGACGTTCCACAGCAGACATCTTCTTCTTTTTCCAATACACAGATTTTTGCTTTATAGCGGGACAATTCTCTTGCAGCCGCTGAACCGGATACTCCACTTCCGATTATCATCACATCATACATGTTCCATCTCTCCTTCTATATGTCTTCCATATCCCAGGCATCACTTCTGATACCCGTAGGCTTTTGAAAAAAGAGCCTGACAAGTAAACGCATCACGAATATGCGGTTATCCTGCCAGGCTCTCTTCTCTCACGCCTCTTATTCTATTTTTTTATTATTCTACCACGGAATGGCACCATAAAGCAATACCGCAGCGACAGCTCCAATTACCGGTCCTACTAAAGTTACGACACCGTATCCCCAGTTTGAACTTCCTTTTCCTTTGATTGGAAGTACTGCATGAGCCAGACGTGGTCCAAGATCTCTTGCCGGGTTGATCGCATATCCTGTCAGACCACCGAGTGACATACCGATAGAAACGATGATTCCGAATACGATAAATTTGCCAAGTCCGTCTGTAAGTTCCGGCACATTTGCCATTCCTTTGATTGCAAATACAAGTATAAATGTTCCGACTGCCTCACTGAAAATATTCAGGCCAAGATTCGGAATGGATGGTGCGGTACAGAATACCCCAAGTTTTGTTGCCTGATCTTCTGTTGCGTCAAACTGTCCTTTGAACAGAAGATATACAACTGCTGCACCCACGAACGCACCTGCGAATTGTGCCACAATATATCCAGGAACCATAGACCATGCAAAGCTTCCATCGACCGCCAGTGCCAAGGTCAGCGCCGGGTTAAAGGATGCTCCGGATGCAGCTCCAAATATACATGCCGGCAGCATAACCGCAAGACCCCAGGCAATGGTGATTTGAACCGTTCCTCCGCCCTTCATTCCGGATTTATTCAGGTTCACATTCGCAACCACTCCGTCTCCAAGAATAATCAGTATCATCGTTCCCAAGAATTCAGCTATATAAGGTAACATAGAAATTTCCCCCTTTTTTCTATCTATCTTTATTCAGTTTTTAATCTTCTTTTGCCCATCCGTAAGCGTATTTTACAGCTTTATTCCAGCCTTTGATCATCTTACTTCTCTGCTCTTCATCGATCTTAGGCTCGAATGTCTTGTCGATTGCCCAGTTCTTAATGACATCTTCTTTGCTTTCCCAGTATCCGACTGCAAGACCTGCAAGGTAAGCAGCTCCCATTGCAGTTGTCTCTACGCACTGCGGACGGTTTACCGGAGCGTTGATGATATTTGCCTGTGTCTGCATCAGGAAATCATTAGCACTTGCGCCGCCGTCAACCTTAAGTGCCGCAAGATCAATTCCGGAATCCGCTTTCATTGCTACCAGAACATCATTTACCTGATATGCCAGTGATTCCAGCGTTGCTCGGATAATGTGGTATTTGTTTACTCCACGTGTGATTCCTACGATAGTTCCTCTTGCGTACTGATCCCAGTGTGGTGCTCCAAGTCCTGTAAATGCAGGTACTACATAACATCCATTGGTATCTTTTACTTTCTTTGCCATATATTCAGAATCCGGTGCAGAATCAATAATGCGAAGTTCATCTCTTAACCACTGGATTGCAGCTCCTGCTACGAAGATGGAACCTTCCAGTGCATAATTAACTTTGCCATCTAATCCCCATGCAATGGTTGTAACCAGGCCATTTTTAGAAAATACCGGTTTTTCTCCTGTATTCATCAGAAGGAAACATCCTGTTCCGTATGTATTCTTTGCTTCTCCTGCGTTAAAACATGTCTGGCCGAATAATGCTGACTGCTGGTCTCCTGCTGCTCCTGAAATTGGGATCGGTCCTCCAAGATAAGACGGATCAGCCTCTCCGTAGATGCAGCTGGATGGTTTTGGTTCCGGTAACATACATTTCGGAATATCCAGTTCTTTAAGGATCTCATCATCCCACTCCAGTGTATTGATGTTAAATAACATTGTACGAGAAGCATTCGAATAATCTGTCACATGTGCTGCACCCTTGGTCAGTTTCCAGATCAGCCATGTTTCAACTGTACCGAATAACAATTCTCCTCTTTCTGCCCTTTCTCTTGCTCCCGGCACATTATCCAAAATCCATTTTACCTTTGTTCCTGAGAAGTATGCATCAATGACCAGTCCTGTTTTTTCACGGAATTTGTCTGTTAATCCTTTTTCTTTTAAGGAATCACAATATTCTGATGTTCTGCGGCACTGCCATACGATCGCATGATGTACCGGTTCTCCTGTCTCTTTGTCCCAGACGATTGTTGTCTCACGCTGGTTTGTGATACCGATTGCTGCGATATCTTCTGCTTCTGCATTGATCATATTCATTGCTTCTACCGCAACACCAAGCATACTTGCCCAGATCTCATCTGCATCATGTTCTACCCAGCCCGGTTTCGGGAAATACTGTGTGAATTCTCTCTGTGCCACACTGCACATCTCACCTTTTTCGTTAAACAGAATACATCTGTTACTGGTAGTTCCTGCATCTAACGCCATTACATATTTTGCCATATTCATTTCCTCCTGATTTCTCTCTTACTTTTACTGGTTACTTTTTTTCGCATGCGTTCTATTTGAATTGCTCCCCATAAGCAATTAAATATTCTGTTTCATCATATGCAGCCATTACATCTTCCATACCTGATGATTGGTCGATGATACTGCAATTGCTCCGGCTGATAATGCAGCCATCACATCTTCTTTGTCTGTGATCAGTCCTCCTGCTATGATCGGTGTCTTTATCGAACTGCAGATTCTTTTGATCACTCTTGGCATCACTCCCGGAAGTACTTCTATGAAATCCGGTCTTACTATATGCTGTTGCTGTCTGATATTCTCAAATGCCATGGAATCCAACAGAAAATATCTGAGGATCGTATACATCCCAAGTTCTTTTGCTTTCTTGATCAGTGATGGCTTTGTTGATATAATGCCATCTGCTTCCGTATGTTCTTTCAGATATTCTACCGAAACTTCTTTCGGACTCAGGCCACTGATCAGATCTACATGTACCATCGCAACCTTTCCTGCATCTTTGACTCTCTTTACGATCCGGTCTATCGAACAGACATCTCCAAACAATATGAAAATCACCTGTATCTCCTCTATCGTGCAACTTACTTCTATATCCTTCATGTTCTTCACAGCTGCAATAATCGGATTATTGCCGACCGCATCGTAAAATATCTGATTCATCTTATTCCATCCTCATTCCTATTTGCTGAACGTCTATGCTATATATTTATTCTATTATATTCTGAAATAATTTTCAAAAAAAAGAGCGCGACTAAAAGTAATCGTGTGATTACTTGTATTCGCTCTCCTATCTCAGCTCCTTTGTTCAACTGTGCTTACTATATCACAGTGCACAATTTTTTTCAATGACATTTGGTCATTTTTTAGCTTTTCATCTATTATATACAATTCTTTTTTCATTTTCTTTTGTTAATATGCATTAATTTTGTGTTGTTTTAACAAAATTATTTAGTTATTTTATTAACATTCTCATTATGATTATTTCATCATCTTTCTTTCATTATATAATTAATCTATCATCACATATACAATCTGTTAATTTATTTCAAATTAAACAATACCTTATTATATATTCTTGTTGAATTCACAAGCATTTACTTATATAATAATATCCGAGCAACAAAAAATTATCCCCGGATATCATTGGAAAGAAGGAATGTATAATGATACGAAATTTGTCCCAAAAACAATTAGACGTCATGAAAATACTCTGGGATGCAGGCACTCCTCTGGTTGCTTCCGACATTGTAAAAGCCGAAAGTTCCATGAACATTAATACGGTACAGGCTTCTCTTCGTGTCCTGTTAAAAGAGAATCTGATAGAAATAGCCGATATTGTATACAGTGGAACGGTATTAAGCCGCAGTTACCGTCCGCTCATTTCCAGAGATGTATATTTCAATGCGGAATATAAAAATATTATTGGAAATAGTTCTACTTCGGCTATGATCGCTACATTCATTGAGCAGGAAGAAGATATTTCCGAACTGGAACGGATTGAAGAACTGATCAGAAAAAGAATGAAAGAGCTCGAAGAAGCACAATAAGAATGGCGTGAAACGATTTCATACAGTCCGTATTTTTACAGAATCGGTGGAATACACCACCGGTTCTGCACTTTATGCAAAGAAAGTTCCTATTCTTTGTTCATTTAAGTTTTCCCCTATCACAATTACGACTTTCTGTCCTTCCGTGATCGGCTCCAGCCGCATCTCCTGATGGGTAGCATTCAGTTCCATCCATTTATCATCGTCATCCATTAAGAATCCCTTGATGCGGAATACTTTTCCACATTTTTTATCAGCAAATATCTTCTCTGCCGTCTCTATTATCTCGTTTTTCGTCTTATCAAGATTCATAAAATACAAAGATTTGAACGTCTCTCCTTCTTCGATATGCATCTTACGGTAATTCTCCGGCACATAACCGCAAGCTAACAGCTTTTCATAATCTGCACTTTCAAATGTCTCCCAGTCTTTTACAAAAATCTCATCCCGGAATCTTCTGTTGCACTGTACTTTTTCCATTGCATGATTCAGATGTTCTATCGTATTTTTTATCTCTTCTTCGGTTGCTTCCTGGCTTCTGCTAAGTACGATACATCCCGCATTTGCAGCCTCGGAAGCCAACAGATAGTCTGCCTCATCCGACAAGTCTGATTCCAGCTTCGCATCAACAACTGTGATCACATTGCCAATCTCATACCATCTGTCGATCGGATCATCCCTTAATACATCAAAGAACTCATCCACATCATAGATACCGGACGGTTCCACAATTACCCGGTCATAACCGCACATTCCCATTGCAATCAGCTTCGTGCGGAATCGTCTTCTGTGGCAGTCTGCGTCGCATCCTCCGGCAATCATCTCCAGTTCGCACTTTTCACCTTCCAGGTCCTTTAATAACATCATATCTACATTAACCGCACCATAATCATTTTCCAAGATTCCAATATTATCTCCCTTGTCAATCAGATGCTTTGCATAGTTTTTTATAAATGTTGTCTTTCCGGAACCTAAAAATCCGGTGATCAGATCTATCTTTACCATATTTTTTGTAAACCTTTCTTTCGTTCTTAATTTTCTAATGAATATCCTTCCTGCCTGAGACTTTCTGAATATTCTTTCTTGTATAGTGTAACATTTTCTGCCCAACTAAGAAAACGCTATTATCAGTAATTTCTATGAATACTTTATCAATGAATACTAAAAAACCTGGCACCGGCAACTTTTCTTACATACTTTAGTATAAAAATGCCGGATGCAATCTTACATCCGGCGCTCTCAATATTTTATATCATTCTTTCAAACATTCTTTTTTCTTCTACACTAACTTATTTCTTCCCGCCAAAGATAAATGCCATAAATCGGATATAAGTATACACAACCAGAACAACCGCAATAATCGTCTCGATCAATACCACATATTTCAGGAACGGCATCGGATGTCCCATATTCATTGCACATGCCATCATCTGTTTTGAAGCGATCGCACTGATGACAAATGGGAAGGTGAATGCCGCATAGCTTGGGAAGAATGGCATCTTCAAATAGCCGATTGCTTTTACAAGTGCAAAGATGTAGATCACCGTTGCAACTACAAACATTCCCATCAGAAATCCGTAAGATTTCGGCATGACAGACTGTACATATCCTGCGATACAGAGGCTTGTCGGTGCCGCATAGATACAGATCAGTGGTTTTGCCGGATCCGGTACTTCTTTCACCGTCACATAGCGGTATGTAACCAGGATCAGTAACAGGATCAGTGTCACAAATCCAAACCAAAATGCTGCACTTCCGATTGCAAGTTTCTCATAAGCAGGTGCCGTGACTGATGCAACGACAATTCCAACATATACGATATAATAACTTGCGAATACCTTTGGCATCTGCAATTTAAATACAAATTTCACCGTAAAATAAATGATCAGCACGATATGTAATGCGATCGCAAACAGCCAGATATAATAAGCCGCCTGTCCGATAAATGGTTTTACATAGGTACTTAAGATCATAAGTGCCATCGGAAATGTTCCTGATACGCTTGCCATGATCGGATTCTTCATATCTTCCTTCACAGCTCCCGGAAACATAATTAGCTTCAGAAGTGCCAGGATCAACAGAAATGCTGCGAACACTCCACACACATAACGGATTCCTTCTGAATAGCTCTGAAGCAGGTTACCTAAAGCTGCCGCTCCAAGCATGACTCCGCAGATTGGAATCGGTATTTTTTTGATTACATCTTTCATAATATCTTGTCTTCCTTTCTAGTCTGGATCTATGTATTCTAGATATCTGCAATTGCACGACGTTCTGCCGGTTCATCAATTTCGTCCAGATTCTTGATTCCCAGTTCACGACAGACAATCTGTGCTACTTTCCATGCGCACAGTCCTGTGAAAAAGATACACTGTTCTTTGTGCTCACCCTGTCCCATGTTGAATTCTTTTGTCAGAACTCTGCAGCAGATTGCATTCTTCCCATTAGCTTTCTTGAACCAGTCATGCAGTTCGTGAACCAGTTCCATACATTTTACGCTCTTTGGATTGGCTGGCCCGTCCTGCTCTGTTCTTCCGAAGAACATTCCAAGTGCAAGCAGACCTCCGTTGAATGCGCCACAGACACATCCCGATTTGCCTGCTCCGACAGCCATACCGGATGACATTGCAATGACTTCTTTTGGTACATCCAGTTTAAATTCATCACGGATGGTGCACATCAATGCCTCACAACAGTAATACCCGCTTTTAAAATTCTTCTCTGCTGCTCTCTGCACCGCTTTTGGGCTGATTTCTGTTACTCCGATGTTCATAAATTAATACCTCCTAAAATAAATTAAAAATAAATCTTCTCCGGGCATTCCCCAATGCCCATATATTTATATTATAGCTATATAAAATTTATTTGTTAAAGTGAGATTATCTATAGATTCTTTGACTTATTCAATCCGTCTATTTTAGAAAATTTCTATACAAAAAGCCATAAATCTTCCACTGTCAATTTGTTGACAATGTAGAATTTATGGCTTATCCGCAACTTTTTGTTACTTTATATCAACTTTTTTCTTATGCGTTATCTCCATCCTGTTCTGTTTCAGGTTCCTACCGGATAATCTCTCCACTCTTAATTTTCCCGATCCATTCCTGTATAAACTGCAGGAAACACTGTACTGCTTCATTCTCCGCTTCTTCTTTTCTGGTAATCATACATGCTTTCCACTCATACACATCATCCGAAAATGGGATCAGTCTCAGCCCTTGTTCTTTCATGTCATCAAAGACAAAATCCACCGTCACGGATATGCCTTTATTTTCCTTCACCATCTTATGGCACAAACTGAATCCACTGGTCTGAAATGCGATATCCGGTTGGAACCCGGCTTCTTCACATTTCTTCATGATCAGATGATAAATTGCAAACTGACTGCTTTCAATATATAGCGGCCTGTTTTTCAGATCTTCAATTGTCACACTTTCCTGTTCACTTAACGAATCCTGTTCATTTACCAGAAGCTTGATCGGAAATGTTTCCAACGGAACTACATGATATAACTCCTCATCAAATTCTCCGATAGAAAACGCAACATTTCCTTCATTTTCAGCAAACAGATGCTCTGCCTGCAGATCCGGGTACTCCCTGTAATGGAATTCTATATCCGGATATTTCTTACAAAATTCCGCAATGCAGTCCGGCGTCACCATACGGATGATTCCATATGCCGACAAAAGATCCACTACTTTGCGCTGTCGTTGTTCTATATGCAGGATATCCTTCTTCACCTGATAATAATCTTCGATATCCTTATCCGCATATTCTAAAAAACGTCTTCCGCTTTCTGTGAGCTGCATGCCGGATTTATTACGTGTAAAGAGACGGCATCCCATCTCTGCCTCCAGGTTTTTTACGATCTTACTGATCCCCTGAGGCGTCATATAGAGAATACGGGATGCCTTTGCAATACTTTCTTCTTTTGCTATTGTATGAAATACTTTTAAATCTTTAATGTCCATGACTATCTGTCTTCATTCTAACTATCATTCTAACTGTAACTTAAACTAGCCAACCAGATGCACCATATTGATCAGGAATATCCAGCTCAGTCCGTAATAAGATACAACTGCCACAAGGTCATTGACCGTTGTGATAAGTGGTCCCGAAGCAACCGCCGGGTCTACATGAATCTTCTTAAAGAACAACGGAATCAATGTTCCAACCGCTCCTGAGATCACCATCGCCAACAACAGTGACACTCCGATACATCCGGATACCGCATATGCAAATACGAATGTCTTCCCTTTAAATAATGCAATATAAAGTCCGATCACTACAAACGACAGTATTCCAAGGATCGATCCATTCGAAAATGCAATCTTCATTTCTTTAAATACCAGTTCTGCCTTCTGCTTTCCGGTCAGTGACTCATCCATCAGTACACGGATCGTTACGGCCAGTGACTGCGTACCTACGTTACCTGCCATATCCAGGATCAGTGACTGGAAACACATGATGATCGTAAGCTGACTTACCACTTCTTCAAACAGACCGACTACGGATGAAACGACCATTCCAAGTCCCAACAGTACCAGAAGCCACGGAAGTCTCTTCTTGATACTTTCTCTTAATGGTTCTTTCAAATCTTCCTCTGCGGTCAAACCGGCGAACTTCGCATAATCTTCACCCATTTCATCATCAACCAGATCTACCATGCTCTGGGATGTGATGACTCCTAGGAGCTTGTTGTCATTATCCAGTACCGGGATCGAATCCTCGGAATAATCTTTCAGTCTCTCGATACAGTCATCGATCAGCTCATTTCCATATAC
>OIEB01000731.1_pt1 | contig 10125 bp, 10 predicted proteins | sample 1581711 | NCBI WGS metagenome assembly OIEB01 (sample SAMEA3882549, study PRJEB24775) | human gut metagenome | biome: human-associated habitat; feature: intestine environment; material: feces | place: Netherlands | collected 2009/2010 | reverse complement strand
AACAATGATACCCCTTACTTGTCTGTGAATCCGATTGCACAGGTCTAAAAGCCTCGGCGTACCAGACAAAGAACAGGAATAAGAAAGAAGGAATAAAAATGACGGATCAGGAATATATGCTTCGGGCGATTCAGCTGGCCCAAAAAGGAGAAGGCTGGACGAATCCCAATCCGATGGTAGGGGCAGTGATCGTAAAAGACGGAAGGATTATCGGGGAAGGCTATCATAAAAAGTATGGAGAACTTCACGCAGAACGTAATGCTATTGCTTCTCTTACAGAACCAGCAGAAGGTGCGGTGATTTATGTTACGCTGGAGCCTTGTTGTCATCATGGAAAAACACCTCCATGTACGGAAGCGATCATTGAACAGAAGATCAGAAAAGTGGTGATCGGTTCCCGAGATCCGAATCCGAAAGTGGCAGGAAAAGGTGTACAGATGTTAAGGGAAGCTGGTGTAACAGTAGTTGAAGATTTTATGAGAGAAGAATGTGATCAGCTGAATCCGGTGTTTTTTCATTATATTACTATGAAGACTCCTTATGTAGTGATGAAGTATGCCATGACACTGGATGGGAAGATCGCAACGAAGACAGGAGCATCAAAATGGATCACCGGAGAAGCGGCACGAAAAGAAGTACAGCATATGCGGCATCAGTACATGGGAATTATGGCAGGCATTGGAACTGTGCTTGCAGATGATCCGATGTTAAACGTCCGGGTAGAAGGATGGAAAAGTCCTGTCAGGATTGTGTGCGACAGTAAGCTCAGGATCCCGCCGGACAGTCAGATCGTAAAAAGTGCGGAAAAGTACCGGACGATCGTGGCTTATGCAGATCAGAAAAATACAGAAGAAAAAATAAAAATATTACATACCATGGGAGTTGAGACCATTTACTGTCCGGATGAAAAGAATCAGATAGACCTTAAGAAGCTGATGACAGATCTTGGAAGCAAAGGCATTGACAGTATTCTCCTGGAAGGAGGCGGTACGTTAAATGACAGTGCCCTGCGAGCCGGAATTGTAAAGGAAGTACAGGCTTTTGTGGCACCAAAGCTGTTTGGCGGTGTGGCCGGGAAGACACCGGTAGAAGGTATCGGAGTTGAATTCCCGTCTGAAGCAGTGGAACTGAAATATACAGATATCTGCCAGATTGGTGAGGACATCCGGATAAGATGTCAGGTGTGTGAGAAAAAACAGGAGGAATCATGTTTACAGGAATCGTAGAAGAGAAAGGAAAAGTCCGTTATATACAGCTGACAGGAGAATCAGGGATCCTGGCAGTGAAAGCCCGGAAGGTCCTGGAAGGAACAAGGATCGGTGACAGTATTGCGGTGAATGGTGTGTGTCTGACAGTTACGTCGATCCAGCCGGACGGATTTACCGCCGATGTGATGGCAGAGACTATCAGAAGAAGCAGTCTTGGAAGCTGCAAGGCCGGAAGCCAGGTAAACCTGGAACGTGCAATGGCTGCAGACGGCAGGTTCGGAGGACACATAGTAAGCGGCCATATTGATGGGACTGGCGTGATACGTTCCATGCTCCGGGAAGAAAATGCCATCTGGGTATCGATTGAGACATCGCCACAGATTTTGCATCTGATCGTGGAAAAAGGATCCGTTTGTATTGATGGGATCAGCCTGACGGTTGCAAGGATTGATGAAGCTGGTTTTCAGGTGTCGGTCATTCCACATACAGGAGAAGAAACCACCCTTTTGGAAAAGGTGCCGGGGGATCTGGTTAATCTGGAAAATGATGTGATCGGAAAATATGTAGAAAAATTGCTTGGCATCAGAAAAAATGAAGAAGAGAAAAAAGAATCCGGAATTACGATGGAGTTTCTTGAAGAATTCGGGTTTTAGAACAGGAGGATATACAGTATGTCACAAAATTATCAGTACAACACAATTGAAGAGGCACTTAGGGATCTTAAGGAAGGAAAAATAATTCTGGTCACAGATGATCCGGACAGAGAAAATGAGGGAGATCTGATATGTGCGGCAGAGTTTGCAACCCGGGAAAATATTAATTTCATGGCGACTTATGCAAAGGGTCTTATTTGTACACCGATGAGTGCAGAAATTGCGGCGAGATTGAACTTTCCGCCGATGGTTGCTGAGAACACGGACAATCACAGTACAGCATTTACCGTGGCAGTGGATCACGCAGATACAACCACTGGTATCTCTGCGGCAGAACGCTCCTATACCATTATGAAGTGTGTGGATGATCAGTCAAAACCGGAGGATTTCAGAAGACCGGGACATGTATTTCCGCTTATTTCCAGAAAAGGCGGGGTTCTGGTACGAAATGGCCATACGGAGGCAACAACAGATCTTATGAGACTTGCCGGACTGAAAGAATGCGGCGTGTGCTGTGAAGTTATGAAAGAAGATGGCACTATGATGCGTACATCACAGCTATGGGAAATGGCAAAAGAGCATAACCTTACATTTATTACGATCCGTGATCTGCAGGATTATATAAGAATACATGAAAAGCATGTAAAGGAGGAAGCAGCTGCAAACCTCCCAACGCAGTACGGTGATTTTAAAATGTATGGCTATATCAATGACATTACAGGAGAGCATCATCTGGCACTGGTAAAAGGTGATCTAGGAGATGGTGAGGATGTGCTTTGCCGTGTACATTCGGAGTGCCTGACAGGAGATGCATTCGGATCGCTCAGATGTGACTGCGGCCTGCAGCTGCAGACAGCGATGCGCCAGGTAGAGGCGGAAGGCAGAGGGATCATTCTGTATATGAGACAGGAAGGCAGAGGAATCGGACTGATCAATAAGATCAAAGCCTATGCGCTTCAGGAACAGGGATATGATACCGTGGAGGCTAATGTGAAGTTAGGGTTTGCACCGGATCTTAGAGAGTACTGGGTTGGGGCACAGATACTGTCAGACCTTGGTGTGAAATCATTAAGATTACTGACCAATAACCCGGATAAAGTCTATGGGCTTGGTGAATTCGGGCTGAAGATCAATGAGAGAGTACCATTGGAGATCCCGGTACAAAAGTATGACCGGAAGTATATGAAAACGAAGCAGGAAAAGATGGGTCATATTTTTAAGGAAATAAATTTATAAAAAACAGCAAATAGCAGGAGGAAGAAAAAATGAGACAGATCAATTTAGTAGAAGGAAAAGTAGTAGCACCGGAGGGAATGAAAGTTGGTATCGTTGCAGCGAGATTCAATGAGATCATTGTGAATAAATTATTGGGAGGGGCAGTCGACGGACTGGTAAGACATGGAGTAGAAGAAGAGAATATTACTGCAGCATGGGTGCCGGGAGCATTTGAGATTCCGCTTACAGCACAAAAAATGGCACAGTCCGGAAAATATGATGCAGTTATCTGCGTGGGAGCTGTCATTCGTGGAGATACTTCACATTATGATCTGGTGTGCAATGAATCTGCCAAGGGGATCGCACAGGTTGAACTTGCAACAGGGATCCCGGTCTTATTCGGAGTGATCACGACTGAGAATATCGAGCAGGCTATTGCGCGTGCAGGAAGCAAAGCGGGAAATAAAGGCTATGACTGTGCGTTATCTGCGATCGAGATGGTCAATCTGATGAAGCAGCTCTAAAAGACAGGAAAATAAATGATGACAAAAACGATCATATTCGATTATGATGGAACGATCCATCATACCATTGGAATCTATGAACCGGCATTTCGTGAAACCTATCAGTGGCTGACAGAACAGAAGGCTGCAGAAGAACGGGAGATAGGCTCGGCGGAAATTGCCGGCTGGCTGGGATTTAACAGTAAGGAGATGTGGAATACATTTTTGCCGGAGCTGGATCAGAGCTATAAAGAGCAGGCGAGCAGGATGGTAGGAGAACTGATGGTCAGACAGATCAGGAAGCATAAGGCAGTGTGGTATCCGGGAGCAGAGGAGATGCTTACAGCCCTGAAGAACCGGGGATATCATCTTGTGATCTTAAGTAACTGTAAAGCTTCCTATCGTGAGGCGCACTGGAAGGAATTTGGGATGGAACGATGGTTCGATCATTTTTATGACTGCGAATCGTATGGATTCCGTCCAAAGACAGAAATTGTGCAGGAAATCATCCGGGAATATACAGGCCCTTATCTGGTGGTTGGAGACAGGAGGCAGGATCTGGAATGTGCCAGAGCCTGCAAAAGCCCATTTATAGGATGCCTATATGGATATGGTGAGAGCGGGGAGCTGAACGGGGCAGATCATCTTGCAGAACATATAGAGGAAATACCACAGTTGGTGATATGAGGATGAGTTCAGCTTTATCCGAAAGCAGAAGCTGTACACTGACAGAAGGCATAGGACTGACGGGAACGGCATAAATATTATAAAAATCCGAAGGATCCTAAAATATGATTTCCCTCAGTCTATGTATGATCGTAAAAAATGAAGAAGCAGTTCTTGAGAGGATCTTGAAGCCGGTTTCTCAGGTGATGGATGCGATCCTGATCGCAGATACCGGTTCTTCAGACAGAACAAAAGAGATCGCGGAGCAGTATACGTCGCAGGTGTTTGATTTTCCCTGGTGTGATGATTTTTCTGCTCCGCGTAATTTTCTTCTGGAAAAAGTCCGCACCGATTACTGGATGTGGCTGGATGCGGATGATGTCCTGGATGAAGAAAATCTGGAAAAACTGAAGAGTCTTAAAGAAACTCTGAATCCCGGAACAGATGTTGTAATGATGGAATATGCGGCAGGGTTTGACCAGAGCGGGAGAACAACATTTTCTTATTTTCGGGAGCGGATAATGAAAACATCCAGAAATTTCAGATGGAATGGGGCAGTTCATGAAACTGTGATTCCGGAGGGAAATATCATTTATTCAGATGTGGTGATCCGGCACCGGAAATGTGGAAAAGGTGATCCGGACCGTAATCTTCGCATTTATGAAAAAATGCTGGCAGGAGGAGAAACGCTGGAACCCAGACATCAGCTTTATTATGGGCGAGAACTGTATTATCATCAGCGTTATCCGGAGACAGAGGCTGTGTTGGTGGAGTTCCTGAAAAATCCGTCCGGATGGCTGGAAAATAAGATCGATGCCTGTTTTGTACTTGGACAGTGCTACCGGAAAATGGGAGAAAAAAAGTACGCACTGGAAGCTTTTCTGTACAGTCTGACTATGGATGTGCCGAGGGCGGAAATCTGTTGTGAGGTCGGAAAGATTTTTCTGGAAAGAGAGCTTCCCAGACAGGCTGGCTATTGGTATGGGCAGGCGCTTACTGTGCCGTCAGATAAGAAAAAATGTGGATTTTTTATGGCTGAGTGTCATGGATTTGTGCCATATATGCAGCTTTGCGTTTGTTATGATAAGATGGGATGTCCGGAGCAGGCATTCTTTTTTCATAAGAAAGCGAAGGGACTGAAGCCGGAAGATCCGGGAGTATTGTATGACCAGAAATATTTCTGGGAAAAATATGGTCTGGTATAAAAGAAAAGATATCTTTATTATATTTTTCCTGGCAGGGTACAAGCTTGCGGGGATCCTATGCACAGGTAAAAGCTGTTGTCATATACTGTAGGGAAAGTTATTTTCCTATGAGGTGATCGAAGAATGCTGTTCAGGCATCGAAAACGTAAGGAAATGGAAATGCAGCAGGACAGTCATGAGGATTTGTCCTGTATGTCCTGTTATGGAAATCATAGTTCCTGTGGATGTGACAGATGTGGAACAAGAGGCTGCCCAGGCCCTGTGGGACCTACAGGACCAACCGGTCCCAGAGGCTGTCCGGGAGTTCCGGGTCCTATGGGTCCTCAGGGACCGCAGGGGGAACCGGGAATACAGGGATATACGGGAGCCACTGGTCCGGCTGGAGCAACGGGTCCAGCCGGAGTCATCGGTCCGACGGGAGCAACAGGAGCCACTGGTCCAGCGGGAACGACGGGGGTAACAGGTCCGGCTGGTGCGATCGGAGCCACCGGTCCAGCAGGTCCAACAGGAGCAACAGGAGCCACTGGCCCTGCAGGAGCAGCCGGAGCCACCGGTCCTGCCGGAACAGTAACCCCGGCAGCTGCTGTTGGAAATGCAACAACGGTAGATGATATTGTGGAGGATTTTAATGCACTTCTTGCAAACCTTCGTGAAGCAGGACTCCTGGAAAGATAGTGAAATGATAAACACACGTTACTGTGCGGCTGCGTATTTTATGCAGCCGCTGCATATTCTCCATAAAAATATTTCATTGTAGATTTCCGACGAAAGGTGCTATAATATTCTTATGTAAGTATGAACATGGGGGATGAAATCGTGAAAAAAAACAAGTATGAGATCGATATGTGTAATGGGTCGATCATGGACAAGCTGATTTCGTTTTCACTGCCGCTGATGCTGTCTGGTATCCTGCAGCTGATGTTCAATGCGGTGGATATCGTGGTAGTGGGACGTTTCAGCGGAAGTGAGGCACTGGCGGCAGTAGGCTCCACTACCGCACTGATCAATGTGTTTACCAACCTTTTTATCGGAATCTCTCTTGGTGCCAATGTGCTGGCAGCCAGATTTTATGCTTCCGGTAAGGATGAAGAAATGTCAGAAACAGTACATACATCGATCCTGCTGGCTCTGATCAGCGGAATCATCATGGCATTTCTGGGAGTGATCTTTGCCAGAATCTGCCTGGAGCTGATGGATACGCCGGAGGATGTGATCGATCTTTCCGCTCTTTATATGCGTATCTATTTTCTGGGAATGCCGTTTTTTATGCTGTATAACTATGGCGCAGCAATTCTGCGTGCAGTGGGAGATACCAAGCGGCCGTTGGTCTTTTTGATCATTTCCGGTTGCGCCAATGCGCTTCTGAACCTGTTTTTTGTGATCATTTGTCATTTAAGTGTGGCAGGTGTCGGAATCGGAACCGTGATTTCTCAGCTGATCTCCTGTATCCTTGTTCTCCGATGCCTGTATCAGACAGAGGGAAGCTATCAGCTGCGTTTTTCGAGTTTGTCCATAAATATGGAATATCTGAAACAGATCTTTCAGGTAGGGCTTCCAGCAGGAATCCAGAGTACGGTGATTAATTTTTCCAATGTGCTGCTCCAGTCCTCTGTAAATTCTTTTGGCTCCATTGCAATGGCAGGATATACGGCAGCAAACAATATCTTCGGATTTCTGTATGTGTCTGTAAATTCAGTTACCCAGGCCTGCATGAGCTTTACCAGTCAGAATTATGGTGTGCGAAAACCGAAACGTATGGACCGGGTACTTGTTGACTGTATGATCCTGTCCTTTGTCGTATCCTTTGCCATGGGCTGTGGTGCATACTTTTTCGGTCCGCAGCTTCTGAAGATCTATACGGAAGACCCTAAGGTTATCCAATGCGGAATGGAGATTCTTGTCTATACCACAGTTACCTATTTCCTTTGCGGACAGATGGATCTGTTTCCGGGAGCACTGCGCGGAATGGGACGCTCTGGTGTGCCGATGATCCTGTCTATTATCGGAACGGTCGGCCTTCGAATTGTGTGGATTTTTGGAATTTTCCCGGCTCACAGATCACTGAAAGTACTGTTTATTTCTTATCCGGCATCCTGGATCCTTACGATCATCATGCAGGTGACCTGTTTCTGGTTTGTAAGGCGGAAAGTTCACAGGCAGCTTCTGGGAGAGACTGCAGAATAAAAACGAATACACAGAATATCAGAAAAAGCGGATAGAATTCCGCTTTTCTGTGTTTATGGGGAAAAATAAAACATGTCAGCTCATGTCCATTTTGCAAACAGGAGACATTGGAGCTGGAAAATAAAGAATATGGAGGAAACATGGAATTATTAAAACCTGATTATTACGACGAATTTACCTGTATTGCAGACAAATGCACCATCAGCTGCTGCAGGGAATGGAAGATCAACATAGATGATGAAACCTACAGAAACTGGAAAACCATCCAGCCGCCGTCAGAGGTGCCCGGACACAGAAGCTGCCTGCAGGCCTATACCATGAAAAAGGACGGCAGCCGGATCATGAAGATGACGGAAGAGCACGACTGTCCTTTTCTTGCAAAGAACAGACTGTGCTATCTGGTAAGTGCTTATGGGGATTCGATGCTTTCAGAGACCTGCCAGATTTTTCCAAGGGAGATCCATGAATTTCAGGATCATAAGGAAGCGACCATGATGCCCTGTTGCCCGGCTGTCCTGGACATCTGGAAGGAGAAGAAAAGAATCGCTTTTCCGGAAACTCCAAAAGAAAAGGAACAGCCGCTTTTTCTTGTGCGCCGGAAGGTTATGGATCTTATAATGGATCCTGAAAAAACACCGGAGGAAATCCTTCTTGAAAGTTTTTATGTTCTGAAGGAACTTCACTGGAACATGCCGCTTACCACAGAGCTTGTGGAAGATTATTTTTCAGAGAAAACGATTCGCCAACTGGAACATGCTATTAATGAAATAGAGCTGCCTGTTCTGGATACCATGGACGAATGCAATGAACTTTTGCAGGACCTGGCTGTAAATTACCGGAAAGAGGGACTTTACCGGAAATATCTGGAGCCGGTGATGGAACTTGCGGAGGAATTGTCCGAAGAATATGAGGAAGAGGAACTGGTGGAAGCCCGGGAGGATTTTTATCGGAAATTTCGTGTATATGAAGACCTTCTCCGGAGCTTTCTTGCCAACGAAGTATATTCAGATCTTCTGACACCGGAGGGAGATCTGGAAGATGCCCTGGTCCATATGCAGTGGATCGGTATGGAATATGCCACCATCCGCCAGGCTGTTTTTCTTCGGTGGCAGAAAGATGGACGGGGATCTCTTCCCTACGAAACACTCCGGGATTATATGGTAGTGATCTCCAGAATGACCGGATATGAGGAAGACGATATCCGGGAATATCTTGAGAACAGTTTTGAAGAGCTTCTGTGGGAGTGGGGATATTTTGCGCTGATCACAGGGAAATGACTTTATAACTTAAAGTTATATTAAGTATTAAAAATATACATTTTAATTATATGACGTTTTGTGTTAGAATATAGGACGAAAAGGGTAACAGAGGAATGTTAACCCGGAAATGGATAACGATCAGAAAGGAACTTGTTTTATGGATAAGGGAACGATTTTTAAATTTCATAATGACCTTGATACCGATCAGATCATTGCATCCCAGTATCTGCTTCTGCCGAATCTGGATGAAATGAAGGACCACACATTTGAATCACTGGATCCGGATTTTTCCAAAAAGGTTAAACCGGGAGATTTTGTAGTTGGAGGAGAGAACTTCGGATGCGGATCCTCCAGAGAGCAGGCACCGGGTGTTCTTAAGGCACTTGGAGTAAAGGCAGTTATTGCGAAATCTTTTGCCCGTATTTTTTTCCGTAATGCCATTAATATCGGACTTCCGGCAATTGTCTGTAAGGATCTCCCGGATGCTGTGAAGACAGGAGATACCCTGGAGCTTCATATGTCCGAGGGAACTGCTGTTGCCAATGGTAAGACTTATTCCTGCACAAAACTGCCGGAATACATGCAGAATATACTGAATCAGGGCGGCCTTATCGCTTCTCTGAACCGTGAGGAGGAATAAGAGATGGGAATGACGATCGCAGAAAAAATCATCGCGGCAGCGGCTGGAGTGGACAGTGTAAAACCCGGAGATATCTATACGGTTTCACTGGATCATCTGATGAGCAATGACGGAACCACACATCTGACTGTTGATATGTACAACAATAAATTAAAAAATCCTCATATTGCAGATACAAAGAAGCTGGTATTAATCGTAGACCATAACGTACCGTCTGACAGCCCGAAAACAGCGGCATCCCAGAAAAAGATGAGAGATTTTGCAAGAGAAAATAATATTGATTTCTGGGAAGGAAAGGGTGTCTGCCACCAGATCATGATCGAGAATTATGTCCGTCCGGGACAGCTGATCTTTGGTGCAGACAGCCATACCTGTTCTTACGGTGCACTTGGTGCATTCGGAACCGGTGTTGGATGTACAGACTTCCTTTACGGTATGGTAACAGGAACTTCCTGGGTAATGGTACCGGAGACTGTGAAATTCAACTTGGTTGGAAAGCTGCCGGAAGGTGTATATGCGAGAGATCTGATCCTTACCATCATCGGTGAAGTCGGGGCCAACGGATGTAACTATCAGGTGATGGAATTTACCG
>OIEB01000725.1_pt1 | contig 10184 bp, 9 predicted proteins | sample 1581711 | NCBI WGS metagenome assembly OIEB01 (sample SAMEA3882549, study PRJEB24775) | human gut metagenome | biome: human-associated habitat; feature: intestine environment; material: feces | place: Netherlands | collected 2009/2010 | reverse complement strand
GAACAGCTTCGGATTCGCCCAGGTATCTGCACTGTCAAATGCTACATAGATCGGGATATCCCCGATAATCTCAATGCCTTGTTCATTGGCATATGTTTTCAGTCCGGCCCACTGTCCGGCGAACAGATACTGCAGAAATTCATAAAAATCAATCTCTGCACTTAATTGTTCCTGATATGCCGCAATTGCTTCCGGCTTACGCAGCCTGATGTCTTCCTCCCACTGATCCCAGCTTTTTCCGTCAAATGAATCTTTCACTGCCATATACAATGCATAATCCGCAAGCCATGCTTTTTCTTCTTCCAGATAAGTACGGTACGCCTTACTTTCCATCAATCCGTTCTTTTTGGCTCTTTTATATGCAAGCTTTAATACTTTAAATCTTGCATTATATATTTTTTCATAATCGATTTCTTCTTCATTCTCTCCGAAATCTGCCTGGTCACACTCTTCTTTTGTCAGAAGTTCATCCTCAATCAGCGTCTCCAGATCGATAAAATACGGGTTTCCCGCAAATGTTGAAAAAGACTGATACGGTGAATCACCGTATCCTGTCTGTCCAAGCGGCAGGATCTGCCACAATTTCTGTCCTGCTTCTTTTAATATATCTACAAATTCATACGCTTCTTTCGAAAAACATCCGATTCCATATGCCCCCGGAAGTGCAGAGACCGGCATTAACATTCCACTCTTTCTCATTAACTTTCGTTCCTTCCTCGTTATGATAGTTATAATTAAGTATAGCAGTGTTCTTTGGATGCTTCAAATAAAAAGTATACTCTGTATATAAGAAATCATAGATTATTCCACAGATGTCACCGTATAATCCTTGTCTTCTACTGTCTTCTTCAGCACATCATCTGCGATCTCTGCATTTAATGTCAACTCTGCTGTTCCTGCCTCATGGCTTACAACCGCTTCATCTACCTGTGGAAGTGCTTCCAGTGCTTTCTTTACAGCTGCCTCACAGTGTCCACACATCATTCCCTCAATATGCATTATTTTTTTCATTGTCTTGTCCTCCTTCTTGGATCTCTTTTTTTCTTTTTTGGCTTTTAATTTTTTATCTTTTGATGCATCATACATCTTAAAAAGATTCAATCTCAATGCGTTCGATACTACGCAGAAGCTTGATAAACTCATGGCTTCCGCACCCAACATCGGATTTAATTTCCACCCGAACAGCGGATACCACACACCAGCCGCAAGCGGGATTCCGATAATATTATAGAAGAATGCCCAGAACAGATTCTCATGAATATTATGGAGTGTCGCACGGCTCATGCGGATTGCTGCCGGCACATCACTTAACCGGCTCTTCATCAGAACAACATCTGCCGCATCGATCGCAACATCTGTTCCGGCTCCGATCGCAATACCCATATCGGCTCTTGTAAGTGCCGGTGCATCATTGATACCATCCCCGACCATCGCAACTTTTCCTTTTTCTTTCAGCTTACGGATCACCTGCTCTTTTCCTTCCGGAAGTACGCCTGCAATCACTTCATCAACTCCGGCCTGCTGTCCGATGGCTTTTGCAGTACGTTCGTTATCTCCGGTCAGCATGACTACATGGATTCCCATGTTCTGTAATTCTTTGATCGCCTGCGGGCTGTCTTCTTTGATGACATCCGCCACTGCAATTACACCTAATAAACGGTCTTCATTTCCAAAGAATAATGGTGTCTTACCTGCTTCGGCAAGTTTCTCTGCCTTCTTCTGGATATCTCCATCAACGGATACCTTACTGCTGATAAATGTATGATTCCCTCCATATAATGTATGGTCATCCAATATGGCTGTCAAGCCGTTACCTGGAAGAGCCTGGAATCCGGTAACTTCTTCGATGCCGGCATTTTCCTCTTTTGCATTTTCAAGGATTGCTCTTGCCAGTGGATGTTCACTCTTATTCTCCAGTGCATACGCACATTTTAATAAGGTATCTTCTGTCACTCCCGCTGCCGGAATGATATCTGTCACTTTCGGTTCTCCACTTGTGATCGTACCGGTCTTATCCAGCGCAACAATTTGCATCTTTCCAGTCTCTTCCAGTGAAACTGCTGTCTTGAACATAATACCATTTCTGGCACCCATTCCATTTCCGACCATAATTGCTACCGGTGTTGCAAGTCCAAGCGCACATGGACAGCTGATCACCAGCACCGCAATTCCTCTGGATAACGCAAAACCAATACTCTGTCCTGCGATCAGCCATACAATAATTGTGAGCACTGCAATTGTGATAACCATTGGCACAAATACACCGGATACACGGTCCGCAATCTTTGCGATCGGTGCTTTCGTTGCAGCCGCATCACTTACCATCTGAATAATCTGCGAAAGTGTCGTATCCTCGCCGACTCTGGTCGCACGGCACTTCAGATATCCGGACTGATTTACGGTTGCGGCTGATACCTTATCACCGACAGCCTTATCTACCGGAATACTTTCACCTGTAAGAGCAGATTCATTGACTGCACTGTTTCCTTCTATGACTTCTCCGTCAACCGGAATATTCTCTCCCGGTTTTACAACAAAGCAATCTCCCTTTTGTACCTGTTCGATCGATACCTGAACTTCTTTTTCTCCACGGATCACAACCGCTGTCTTTGGCGCAAGCTTCATCAGTCCTTTTAATGCATCGGTCGTCTTTCCTTTGGATCTTGCCTCCAGCATCTTTCCGACGGTGATCAGTGCAAGGATCATAGCTGCTGATTCAAAATAAAAATCATGCATATAAGACATTACTGCATCCATATCCCCATGCATCTGCGCATCTGTCATTGCAAACAGTGCATACGTACTGTATACAAAAGACGCTCCGGATCCAAGTGCCACCAGCGTATCCATATTCGGTGCTCTGTGGATCAGTCCTTTGAATCCACTGATGAAGAACTTCTGGTTGATCACCATGACTGCAATCGTCAGAAGCATCTGTAACAGTCCCATCATCACATGATTGTCTTTCATAAATCCCGGAACCGGCCATCCCCACATCATATGACCCATAGAGAAATACATCAGGACGATCAGGAATCCAAGTGATGCAATCAGACGCTTCTTTAATGCCGGTGTCGTTCTGTCTTTTAACATATCTTCTCCGGCAGATACTGATGATGACTGTGTCTTTGCCGTTCCTTCTCCTTTTTTCGATGCTCCGTATCCGGCATCTGTGACTGCCTTAATGATCTCCTGTTCACTTGCAGTTCCCTCTACTCCCATAGAGTTGGTAAGCAGACTTACCGAGCAGGATGTTACACCCGGCACTTTCGAAACTGCTTTTTCGACTCTGCTGCTACAGGCTGCACAGCTCATGCCGGTTACTATATATTGTTCCATTGTTGTCTTGTTCCCTCCTGTCATTATTATTTTTCTTATTCCTTTATAGTAAACTCAGAAAATGCTTTCCGAGCAGACTATACATCTATAAACTTTACTTACCGCATCAGCTTCTGTAACACCTTTACCAGTTCATCAACCGTCTCATCTTTTCCGTCCCGGATGTCATCTGCCACACAGGTACGGATATGATTCGCCAGCAATACTTTATTAAAGCTGTTCAGTGCCGCATTCACCGCTGATACCTGTACCAGAATCTCCGGACAATAAGCGTCCTTTTCCAGCATTCCTTTGATGCCGCGTACCTGACCCTCAATCCGGCTCAGACGATTCATCAGATCCTTGTATTCTTTATCCGAACGATGCTTGGACGAGTGACAACAGCATTCTTTTTCTGATTTGTTTTCCATATTATCTGTATTCTTGTCTTCCATAAGCATACTCCTTTCATATTCATACCCTTACGGGGTATATGTATTTTATCTCTTATTATCACATAAGTCAAGGAATATATGCGTTCTTGATATATGTTTTCATTTATTGGTAGTTCCAATACAATTTTTAAAAAATGTCTATTTTATTTGACTTTCAAAATTTATAAGGAATATAATTCTTGCTGAAGGAAATAATGACAGCAGAACTGGAGGTTATATTATGCTGGAAGAACAGGCTATGATAACATTCTTAAAAAAATTCGATGAACACCCTTTCCTGGTCAAAATTAATGGACACGAACATCTGATCGGCGAAGGTGCACCTACATTTACCGTAAATTTCAAAAAGGTCATCCCATTAAAGGATCTGGTCACCAGTACTTCTCTTGCACTTGGAGAAGCTTACATGGATGGTGATCTTGATATTGAGGGAAACCTTTATCAGGCACTTGATAACTTTCTTGGTCAGATGGGTAAATTTTCAACTGATGAACATCATTTGAAATCTATCATGTTCCCATCTTCATCAAAGAAAAACCAGAAAAAAGAAGTCAGCAGTCATTACGATATCGGAAATGACTTCTACAAACTCTGGCTCGATGAAACAATGAGTTATTCCTGCGGATATTTCAAACATGAAGATGATACCCTGTATCAGGCGCAGAAGAATAAAGTTGATTACATTCTTGAAAAGTTATATCTGAAAGAAGGTATGACTCTTCTTGATATCGGATGCGGCTGGGGATTCCTTCTGATTGAAGCTGCTAAGAAATATAAAATTAAAGGTACCGGCATCACCTTAAGTGAAGAACAATACAAAGAATGCCAGAAACGTATCAAAGAGGAAGGATTGTCCGACTATCTGGAAGTCAGGCTAATGGACTACCGTGATCTTCCTTCTGACGGCAAGATGTATGACCGCGTTGTCAGCGTCGGTATGCTCGAACATGTCGGCCGTGAGAATTATCAGTTATACTTAGACTGTGTCAGCAAGGTCATGAAAGACGGCGGTCTGTTCCTGCTCCACTTCATCAGTGCATTAAAAGAGCATCCTGGTGATCCATGGATCAAGAAATACATCTTCCCGGGCGGATCTGTTCCCAGTCTTCGTGAAGTCATGAACTGCATGGCAGAAGATAACTTCCATACCCAGGATATCGAGGACTTACGTCTTCACTATAACCGTACGCTTCTCTGCTGGGAGAAAAACTTCAAAGATCATATTGAAGAAGCACATACAATGTTTGATGAACGTTTCTTAAGGATGTGGGATATGTACCTCTCTGCATGTGCCGCCACCTTCCATAACGGAATTATTGATATCCATCAGATTTTAATGACAAAGGGAATTAATAATGATCTTCCTATGACGAGATGGTATTAAAAAATGAATCAGCCGGGGATATGAACAATATTTCCCGGCTTTAATAAAGATGGATACCATGCTGCACTTAACATCTAATACACATGCATAAAAAGGAGCGGAGCCGGAATCCTGTCACTCCTGACAAAATCCCGACTCCGCTCCTTTTCGATATGTATTCATTTCAATCAGAACGTCGTCTAATTTACCATACTATCCCTTATTCATTCTCCGTTCGATACCTACTCTTTGGATTTACTTCTTTCTTTTTTAAATACACGTATCATGAAATAACTAAATCCGCCAATATATCCAACCAGTGTAATCACCATCATAATAATTGCATCTATCGTCATAGTTCATACCTTCTTTCTATTATTTTGCAGCTTTGTTATCTTTCATAGCTCCCCTTGCAGTCTTTGTATTAAAGAACTTGGATAGTGCAAGACCTACAAGGATCACTACTCCGAACTGAAGTAATACAGTTCCTGTGTTATCCTGAATAATAAACGGATTCAGCCAGGTATCCGGGAACCATTCCTTTGTCTGTAATAACCAGTAAACCACCATGATCACTACCAAAACCGGAATCAGATACATACATCCGGTATAATATGCTTTTGGAAGATGTACATCTGCACCTTTTGCATTTACTTCCTGTGTACGTAATTTTTCCACACCATATTTCCATGCCAGGATTGCGATAAAGGCACCACTTATCAGAAGTCCGATTCCCCATACCCAGTCCTGATTATCAATGTTAACCAGTGACCAGCATGAGAAGCATCCTACTAAGAATCCTGCGAAGCAGACACTGACAACTGCTTTCTTCCGCGGCAATCCAAGGTCAACAACACATTTTACTCCAACTTCGATCATAGAGAACAGTGATGTGATTGCTGCAATTGCAAGTAATCCAAAGAAGATAAAGGAAATGAATCTTCCACCCGGGATTGTTGTAAATAACTGATAAATGTAAATAAATGTAAGTCCGAAGTTGCCCTGACTGAGTGCTTCATTCGCTGCCTCCGGTGTAGCTGAAAGTGCACAGATTGCCGGGATAACTACCAGTGCCGAGAGGATTGCTCCAAGGTTATCACCAAGTCCCATGATCAGACAGCTGGTCGGGACATCTTCCTCTTCTCCTACGTAGTTCGCATATGTAATAATGAATCCCCATCCGGCTCCGGTGCTCCATGCTGCCTGGATGAATGCCTGAATCCATGTATTCGGGCTTAAAATATACTCTTTCTTAACAGTAAAGAGATACTGAAGTCCCTGATTTGCTCCATTTAATGTAACTGCGTAAATTGCTAATCCTACAAGGATGATAAACAGTGCCGGTATCGCTACTTTACAGAATTTTTCAATTCCACCTGCAATTCCCTGATAAACGATGAAACATGCAAGTGCAAATCCGATCGCATGGAATAAAATAACCTGTGCCTGTGAATCTGTAAATGCTGTCCACATTGCCGATGTCGTCTCTGTTGACAGATTCGGTTTAAATGCTGAAGTAACAGAATTAACTGCGTATTTCAAACAATATCCCTGAAGTACACAATAATAACTCATCAGGAAGAAACATACTGCTGCTACAAAGAATCCCATCCATGTATATTTCTTTCCACCTGCATCACGAAAAGTACCGATACATCCAAGTCTCGTCTTTTTACCGAATGCCATCTCTGTGGAAAGGAGCGGTACTGCAAATACCAGCATTGCAATCGTCCATGCTATGATAAATGCTCCACCACCGTTTGCCGCACACACTCGTGGGAATCGCCATACATTACCAGTACCAATACACATACCTAACGCGGCGGCTATGTAACCTATGGTACTAAATTTTTCTTGTTTCTGTTCCATAACTCAAACCTCCATTCGAATATCGAAATTAATTAGAAATGAATACCTTGTAACCATAGTGTAAAAGATGGTTATTAAATTGTCAATATAAAATATTAAGTTTTTTTATACAAATATAAGAAAGTGTAATATTAAACGCATTTTGTTTTATTGTTTGTTAATTTCTGATAATTTGCCAGTAAATAGACTGGTTTTCATACTTTAGTCTAATACATCTACAATTTCGGATGCATATTTCGGTATCTACAGAACCTGCCACCGGCAGCTCCTTTCGAACACATGGTGATACACAAAAACCTGTATCAGACTTTCTATCATCTGATACAGGTTTCCCGCTTTCTCATAACAATTCATTATACTATATATTTTCTTTTTTAATTTTAATTCTTTGTATTCTTTCACATAAGCTTCTTATGCTACAGATCTTCTTCAATATGCTCTCTTCCCTGGTCTACGATCGTACGCACATGATCGTCTGCCAGTGAATAGAACACGGATTTTCCTTCTCTTCTGCTCTTAACCAGTTTGTTCTGTTTCAGGATCCTGAGCTGATGTGAGATTGCAGACTGTGTCATATTCAGTGCCTCTGCCAGATCGCAGACACACACCTCTGCTTCGAACAACACGAACAGGATACGCATTCTGGTCGAATCACCGAATACCTTGAACAATTCTGCAAGATCATACAATTCCGTTTCTTCCGGCATCTTTTCATTTACGATCTTCAGAAGATTCTCATGTACCTCACATGATTCACATACTTCCATTCCTTCTTCTAATTTTGCCATCTGCCCACCAGCCTTTTCTATAAGTTTTTCACAAATAATGCGCGGATTGCATTCAATACAGCAATGACCATAACTCCGACATCAGCGAAGATTGCCATCCACATATTCGCAATTCCGAGTGCTCCCAGGACCAGGCAGATTGCCTTGATTCCAAGGGCAAAGTAAATATTCTCATATACGATGCGCATACATTTTCTGGAAATCTTGATTGCTTTTACGATCTTCTTCGGATCATCGTCCATCAGGACAACGTCTGCTGCCTCGATTGCTGCATCTGATCCGAGTGCACCCATGGCAATTCCGATATCTGCTCTCGACAGTACCGGCGCATCATTGATTCCGTCTCCGACGAACGCAAGCTTTTCTTTCTCTGATTTCTGACTCAGAAGCTGTTCTACCTTCGCAACCTTATCTGCAGGAAGAAGCTCACTGTACACTTCTCCGATTCCCAGTTCTTCTGCAACCTTATCTGCCACACGCTTCATGTCACCAGTCAGCATAACTGTCTTGGTGATGCCCGCTTTTTTCAGATCTCTGATTGCTTCTTTTGCATGCGGTTTTAATTTGTCTGAGATCAGAATGTGTCCTGCATATTTTCCGTTTACTGCAACATGGACGATCGTACCGACTTCTTCACATTAACTGTATTCCACATTCAGATATTTCATAAGTTTGGCATTACCTGCCGCTACCGGAATACCGTCAACCTTTGCAGTCACACCTTTACCGCTCAGTTCTTCAATCTCTGTCACACGGTCACGGTTGATCTGTTTGCCATATGCTTTCTGAAGACTCTTACTGATCGGATGAGAAGAAGAACACTCCGCAAGTGCCGCATACTCTAATAACTGTTCTTCCGGCATCGTATTGTGGTGAACTCCATTCACCTCGAATACGCCTTGCGTCATGGTTCCTGTCTTATCGAATACCACATATTTTGTCTGTGCCATCGTCTCCAGATAGTTCGATCCTTTTACCAGGACACCTTCATGACTTGCTCCGCCGATTCCTGCAAAGAAGCTGAGCGGGATACTGATCACCAGTGCACACGGGCAGCTGATAACCAGGAATGTCAGTGCTCTGTAGATCCAGTCGCCCCATTCCGGCGCAAGCGCAAACGCAAACATTCTGACCAGTGGCGGTAAGATTGCAAGTGCAAGCGCACCATAGCAGACTGCCGGTGTATAATATCTGGCGAATTTGGAAATAAAGTTCTCAGATTTTGATTTCTTGGAACTTGAATTCTCTACCAGATCCAGGATCTTGGATACGGTAGATTCTCCGAATTCTTTTGTTGTACGGATCTTCAGAAGACCAGTCAGGTTAATGCATCCACTGATGACTTCATCACCGGCTGCCGCTTCTCTCGGAACACTTTCCCCGGTCAGTGCACTGGTATTCAATGTACTGCTTCCTTCTTCGATCACACCATCGATCGGGACTTTTTCTCCCGGCTGAACGACGATAACCGTTCCGACTTCCACTTCATCCGGATCTACCTGTTCAAGGTCCCCGTCTTTTTCAATATTGGCATAATCCGGACGGATATCCATCAGATCACTGATATTCCTGCGGCTCTTTCCGACCGCATAACTCTGGAATAATTCTCCGATCTGATAGAACAGCATAACCGATACGCCTTCCTTATAATTACCAAGCGCAATTGCTCCTATCGTAGCAACTGCCATCAGAAAGTTCTCATCGAATACCTGCTTATTCAGAATCCCTTTGAACGCCTTCCTTAAAATATCATATCCGACAACCAGGTACGGAACCATATAAAGTACGAACTTCAGCCACCCTTCTACAGGCAGGAACTTCAATATGATCATAAGTACCGCTGCGATAATAATTCTGGTCAGAGATTTTTTCTGTCTTTTCGTCATATCTTTCCCCAGCCTTTCTCCTTACACTCTTCTCAACGCTTCTTCATTCTGCCTGATGAAGCCGCTCCACAATCATTTTCCTTCACAAAATACTACGTATATCCTGTTTTTATGAGTATTTTCTCTTACAGGAAGATCTCACAGTCATCTTCTACAACTTTACAGTTCTTCTGCACATCCTTCATTACTTTCTTAGGATCTGCACCCTCTTCAAATTCTACGATCATCTTTAACATCATAAAGTTTACAGTTGCATCCTTTACTCCGTCTGTGTTCTTAGCTGCCTGCTCCATTTTGTTTGCACAGTTTGCGCAGTCTACGTCGATTTTGTAAGTTTTTTTCATGATAATACTTCCTTTCTTTTTCGTTGTTTGATTATTTGAATATATGAACAGTTATTCATATGTTTGTTTTAATTATAGCATTTTGCTTCATGATGTCAATAGATTTTTTCTATTTAGTTCATCATCGTGGCTTACCCCGGTCCATGAGAAAGACTTGGTAT
>OIEB01000723.1_pt1 | contig 10212 bp, 9 predicted proteins | sample 1581711 | NCBI WGS metagenome assembly OIEB01 (sample SAMEA3882549, study PRJEB24775) | human gut metagenome | biome: human-associated habitat; feature: intestine environment; material: feces | place: Netherlands | collected 2009/2010 | reverse complement strand
GCGGCTGTAAGATTAGAGAAATTCGGAGTGGCAGCGTATAAGATCGGTTCGGGAGAACTGAATAACTATCCGTTGATCGAGCATATTGCGGAGTATGGAAAACCGATGATCGTATCTACCGGAATGAACGATATCCGCAGTATTGCAAATGCAGTAAATATATTAGAAAAATATGGTGTGGAGTATGCACTGATGCATACGACAAATCTGTATCCTACAGATCCGGCATTAGTTCGTTTAGGAGCGATGCAGGAGCTGATGAGAGAATTTCCGGATGTGCCGGTTGGTTTATCGGATCATACACTGAACAACAATGCCTGTATCGCAGCGATGGCATTGGGAGCAAAGTTAGTCGAGAGACATTTTACCGATTATATGGAACGTACCGGTCCGGATATTGTATGTTCAATGGATGAGCAGGAACTTGGAAAATTATTGCAGGCAGCAAACGAGGTACCGCAGATGTTAGGTGGAACCAAATGTGCAGCGGCAGAAGAACAGGTTACCATTGATTTTGCATTTGCTACGGTGGTAGCAATTCGGGATATCAAAAAAGGAGAGAGTTTTACGAAAGAGAATATCTGGGTAAAACGTCCGGGAACCGGAGAGATTCCGGCAGAGGATTATCCGAATGTATTAGGAAAAAAGGCGACCTGCGATATCGCCTCAGATACACAGATTAAGAAAAGTATGGTAGAATCATTATGAGAAAAATTCTGTTTATTACCGGAACAAGAGCAGACTATGGAAAAATTAAATCATTAATACAGGGAATCGAAGAATCCAAAGATATGGAAGCCTATGTGTTTGTATCAGGAATGCATCTGCTTGATACTTATGGAAGTACCTATCGGGAAGTCTTAAAAGACGGATATAAAAATGTCTATGTGGCATACGGATTGATCAACAGCGGTAACATGAGCTATGATCTAGGCGATGTGGTATGCCAGCTGACAGGATATGTGCAGAATATCCGGCCGGATATGATCGTCATTCACGGAGACCGGATCGACGCTTTAGCCGGAGCCATGGTTGGAGCTTTGAATAATATCCGGGTTGCCCACATTGAGGGTGGCGAATTGTCAGGAACGATTGATGAATCGATCCGTCATGCAATCTCTAAGTTTGCACATGTGCATTTTGTATGCAATGAAGAGGCAAAACGCCGTTTGATGCAGCTTGGAGAATCCGAGCATCAGATTTATGTGATCGGTTCGCCGGATATTGATATTATGCTTTCGAGTCATCTGCCGACGTTTGAAGAGGCAAGAGAGAGATATGAGATACCGTTTGAAAAATATGGAATCCTGATGTATCATCCGGTGACAACAGAGTATGAGATTATCGGAAAGCATGTGGAAGAACTGGTCAATGCAGTCAAAGAATCGGGAAGAAATTATATCGTGATCTATCCGAATAATGATCTCGTTTCAGAGGTTATTTTAAATGCTTACCGGACTTTGGCAGATGAGACGAGATATCGTCTGTACCCATCGACCAGATTTGAGTATTTTTTAACCTTATTAAAAAATGCGGATTTTATGATCGGAAATTCCAGCGCGGGTGTCAGGGAAACTTCCATTTATGGAATTCCGGCAATTGATGTCGGAACGCGTCAAAAGGGACGTTACAGTACAGAATACAGTCAGAATATCCAGCATGTGTCAGAGGATAAAGACGAGATTTTACAGGCAATAGAACATATTGAAGATTTTCGTAAGCAGGGAGCCCTGTTTGGAAAAGGCAACAGTACGAAACAATTTTTAGAGATTGTCCATGATAAAAATATCTGGGAGCATGGAATCCAGAAAGTATTCATAGATCGGTGGGGATAACATGATTGAAGGAAAACGGGTGTTGGCACTCATTCCGGCAAGAGGCGGAAGTAAAGGCATTAAAGATAAAAATATTACACCATTGTGTGGAAAGCCATTGATCGCATATTCTGTGTTAGCGGCAAAGAACAGCCGGTATATTGATGATGTGGTCGTTACAACGGATTCAGAACGGATTGCAGAAACAGCGAAGGCTTATGGGGCAGAGGTACCGTTTTTGCGTCCGGCAGAACTGGCATCGGATACGGCAAAGACGATAGATGCCGTGCTTCATGCCGTAAAGTGGTTAGAAGACCATCAGAAGTCCTATGATCTGCTGGTGCTGCTCCAACCGACGCAGCCACTGCGAAGGGCAGAAGATATAGACGGAGCGATCGAACTTTGTATACAAAGGGATATGCAGGATGTTGTTTCTGTAAAAGAAGTCTCGGAACATCCGATTTTAATGAGGACTATCGATGAAAAGGGAGAATTGCAGAATGTACTCTCCATGCAGAGCACGGTCCGCCGTCAGGATATGCCACAATATTATCTGGTGGATGGAAGCGTATATGTAAACCGGATAGAGACGTTAAGTGAAAGCACCAGTTTTAATGATAACCCGATCCCATATATCATGGATGCAAAATATAGTGTTGATATTGATGAACCGTCTGATTTAGAGCAGGCGGAAATGCTGTTAAAGAAATATACATAAGGAAATGGAAAAGATACTCTTTTGGCTAGCTGGTTTACAACTGCATTACAATACCATATGAGAGATTATATGGAGGCGCCAAAGAGTCTTGAGACGTTTCACAAATGCCCATTATATTTATAGAGAGGGAAGAAGAATTGATTAGAGCATTACATTTAGCAAGTTTTAATGGTAATATAGGCGATATAGCAAATCATGTTGGGTTTTGGAATCTTTTCAAAAAATACGTAACTAATGATGTTGAAGTTACATATCTCGAGATTAGAGAATACTATAAATCATGGAATCTAAGACAATTTGATGATTCGTTTGCCGATTTGGTTAATCGATATGATTTGCTTGTTATCGGTGGGGGGAATTTTTTCGATGTTAAGTGGGATTATTCAACCACTGGAACTACTCTTAATATTTCTGATGAAATTTTAAGAAAGATACACATTCCAATAGTGTTTAATGGACTTGGTGTTGATTATTCACCAAATACGTGTTTGGCAAAAGTAAAGGATTGTTTTGGTTCGTTTATCAAATACTTAGATTCAAGGTCAGATAAGTTTCTTGTTTCTGTAAGAAATGATGATTCTAAAATGCTTTTGGATCAATTTTTTGATGGTTCATCATTAAAGAATATAATTCAGATTCCAGATGGTGGGTTCTTTACCAGTGCTGGTGAGTACCGTCATCCTGAAATTCCTGATGATAAGACTGTTATTGCAATCAATACTGTTAGAGACAGAATGGAAGACAGATGGGGAGATAAGGAAAGTTATAATCAATATTGTAATGAATTTTCTTTGTTCATTGACAAAGCTATCTCAAGAAATCCTAATCTCCACTTCGTATTTGTGCCACATATCCCATCTGATTTACAGGCAATTTCAGATGTGCTTAATGCCGTCCAAGATTATAATTGTAGAAGAAATATAACAATTGCTCCTTATTTAAATGGAATTGCAACGCCTGGCGAATATTTGGTTGATCTTTATAGAAAATCAGCGGTAGCAGTTGGAATGAGGTATCATTCAAATATTTGTTCTATTGCAATGCATACACCGACAATCGGAATTGTGACATTAAAAAAGCATGTTGAATTATATAGAAATATTGGAATGGATGACAGACTGTTTAATGTTAATGAAAACTCATTTAGTGAAAAGCTATATGAAAGATTAATTTGGTCTATAGAAAATAGGGATTTACTTACGGAGCAGAATGCATTGTTGGTACGTAAATTAGAACAAAAATCTGTTGAATATTATGAGAAAATTGCTCAGCTTTTATATGGAAAGGTGTTATAATGCAATTGTTGTGATATTAGGGTCAAAATGAGTGGAAAAATCATAAAGAAGCAATAGATAAAGTAAATGTTCTCAAGTATGCAAGCACGCTTTTGAATATTTAATAAAAGGACGAGTACAAATGAGAATAGCAATTTGCGATGATTTGCAGACAGAACGACAAAAAACCGTAGAAGCCTTAGACTCCGTCATCAGAAATTTTTCCGTTAATGAATTTGATGATGGAGCCGAGCTGATCAAAAGTCATGAGGTATTACCTTATGACTTGATTATTTTAGACATATTGATGCCAAAGATCAGCGGAATGGATACAGCGGCTCAGATCCGCAAAAAAGATACAAAGACACCAATCGTATTTATATCGACGAGTGAAGAATTCGGTGTACAAAGCTATCGGGTGCTGGCTTTTGATTATTTATTAAAGCCGATCGATACAGAACAACTGCGGGCATGTATGAGAAGGCTGTTATCACAGCGGACCAAAAAACATTATATTACAGTGACCTATTCCGGAACCGAAACAAAGATCCTGTTGTCTAATATCCAGTGCTTAGAGAGCAATCTGCGAAAAGTGATCTTTACACTGTCGGAAAACAGAGAGATTGAAGTAGTCGGAAAACTGACAGACTACGAGGAATTTTTACTGCATCATGGATTTTGCCGCTGCCACAAAAGCTATCTTGTAAATATGGAGTATATCGACAGCATAGACAATGACGTGTTTTATTTGACGAGCGGAAAAACGATGAAGATCTCAAGAACATATCTGCAAAGTGCAAAAAAGGCATATTTTGACTATGTATTTGCGGCGGAGGGAGAGACATGAGCCATTCAGGAAATATCGTATCGCTGTTTGTGACGCTTTTTATATGTACTCTGGACGGTTATTCCATGATGAATTACCGTGTGCCGACAAAACGTGCCTATGGGTATTTTGCTGCCGTAACGGCAGTCTGTCTGGCATTCAATTCTTATATCACGATTCATTATGGAAGTACGGTGCTTCGAAGTGTTATTTTATTCACAATCGGACTGCCGTATTTTGTGTTGATATTGTTGATCACCAAAGATAAAATATCACAGACTGTGTTTAACTTTTGGCTTTGGATCAATATCTATGACATCATTGCAAATTTTTCTGCATTCATCAACGATTATACTTTAAAAGACGCTTATTTTTTAACAGCATTGCGTTTTGTGCTCTTTGGCGGATATTTTATCCTGTATAACAAACATTTAAAGGCAAAACACCGGATGCTGATGGATCGGTTAAAGGTCAACTGGTGGATATTTTCCTTTATCCCGATGTCCTTTACCGGGCTGATCTGTCTGGTCAACTATTACTTTTTGGATTTTCACGGCGTCACACGCAACTATCCGGTATTGCTGATGATATGCATACTGATGCTGTTAGTCTATATTCTGATATATTATACCTTTCAAACGGCAGGCGATGCGATGGAAAGAGAGCGGATTGCCGGGAATATGAAAGAGCAGATCCTGCTGCAGAAAAAGCAGTACGAATTCTATCTGCAAAAAAGAGAGGCAGAGAGGATTTTTCGCCATGATGCAAGGCACCGTGACAGTATTTTGATCAGTTATCTTGAAAGTGGAGACGTGGAAGGAGCAAAGGAATTTTTAAAAAAAGAACTGGCGGAAATAGAAAAAAATGCAAAAATACCGTTTTGCGACAATACTCTGATCAATGCGGTTCTCAGTGAATACCGGACAAAAGCAGAGCAGGAAGGACTGGAATTTTCTGCACGGATACAGATGCCAAAGGAACTTGCCTGTGACGAAGCGGAATTCTGTGTGATGCTCTCGAATCTGTTAGAAAACAGTCTGGATGCGGCAAAAAGTTATATTGCAATCAGCATCAAGCATTTAAACCATCAGCTCTCTTTAAATGTAAAAAATGATTATGAAGGTGAGTTAAAAAAGAGTGCGGAAAACAATTATCTTACCACCAAACCACAGGGCAGCGGACTGGGATTAAAAAGTGTAGAAGCGATTTTAAAAAGCAATTCCGGATTTTTAAAGATCGAAGATACAGACGGAGTATTTGATGTGTTTGCAACCTTAAAAAATTGAGTAAATAAAGTGCCGATGACGCCTTTTTTGCAAGTTATGACGATTTCATGCAAGTTATGACATTTTCATTGAATAAAAGCATAAGATTACATAAAATGGCAATTAAGAAAAAACAATAAGGAGGAGTTTATATGGCACTTATCATTGTGGGAGTTGTGCTGGTAATTATCATTTTATGGTTTATTTCCGCACAGAGAAAGTTAGTAGCAATGGATGAGAATATCAACAATGCGATGGGCCAGATCGGTGTTCAGTTGTCCTCACGCTGGGATGCGTTAACGGCACTGTTGGATCTGACAAAAGGGTATGCTGATCACGAGTACAAAACTATATCGGATACGATCAAAATGCGTACCAGTATTAATTCAAACAGTTCCGCAGCAGAAGTAAATAAGCAGGAAAACATGCTGACAGAGGCAATGGGCAAGATCATGGCAGTTGCAGAAAGCTATCCGGAGCTGAAAGCAAATGAGAATTATATCAAGACCATGGACAGCGTAAACGAGTATGAGAAGATGGTACGTCAGTCACGTCTGATCTACAATGACAGCGTTACCAAACTCAATCGTACGATCCGCATGTTCCCAACTTCAATCGCAGCAGGCATGCTTCATATTACAAGCCGCGATTACTTAGAGGCAAGTGAGCAGAAAGCAGATATGCCGGATATGAAATAAGGAGCAGCCTATGAAGTGGATAAAAAAATTACTGCTTGTGGCACCGTTGATGCTGCTGTTGATCTCCGGTACGGCATATGCTAAAAACAATGTCTCGGAAATAGACATTTCCGTTACCGTAAGGGATGACGGAAGTGCTTATGTAGTTCAGAACTGGCAGGGTACTTTCGAGGAAGGAACCGAGAATTACATACCGATCGCAACAAAAGACATTGGCATATCAGATTTGAAAGTATCCGATGAAAAAGGTGAGTATACTTTTGTTGATGATTGGGACATCGATGCAGACTTTGATGCCAAAAAGCGAAAATGTGGGATCAACAAAACCGATGACGGCGTAGAGTTGTGTTTTGGAATAACCGATTATGGTGAAAAAAAATATGCGATCGAATATGTGGTCACGGACTTTATAAAAAGCTATTCCGATTATGACGGAACGAATTTTATGTTTATCAATCCGCAGATGTCTACGTTTCCGACAGACGGAAAGGTCAGCATTTGTTTAGAGAACGGTACAGCTTTAGACGAGAACAATGCAGGAATCTGGGCATTTGGATATGAAGGAGAGGTACAATTTCAACAGGGTTCTATTGTGGCATACACAACCTCTGCTTTAGAAGATGACAATGACATGATCGTGATGTTCCGGTTGGATAAGGGAATCCTATCCCCGACAAAATCCGTTTCAAAATCTTTTGAAGAGGTGAAAGACACTGCTTTTGAAGGCAGTGACTACGGAGATGAGGAAGGCGGATTATTAGAGACCATCATAGGGTTTGTAGTTCTGATCGGAATTGTGGTAGTAGTTGTATGGCTGATCCGCAGTGTTGTAAAGAGAAAGAAAGCCATTAAAGCGTTCTACGAACAGGCGAATTATTACAGAGAAGTGCCAAACGGCGGAGAAATCCGGGTTTCGCATTTCTTGGCACAGACCTTTGATGTGGCAAAAGAGGAGAGTTTGCTCATCGGAGCATTGATCCTTTCCATGATCAACAAAGGATGTATTGAGCCACAGACAGAAGAAAGTGTTGGAGCTTTTGGAAAGTCGAAAAAATCCGTCAACTTAAAGCTGATAAAAAAACCGGATACCGATATCGAAAAGAAATTGTATAAGGTTTTAGTCAAAGCGGCGGGCGAAGATGGTATTTTACAGGAAAAAGAGCTTGAGAAATACGCATACAAACATCCGAAGTCTGTAAGCAATCTGTTAGAGAATGCCTTAGATGAAGGAAGAGGAATTTTTGCAGAGAATAAAGGTTTTACCGGTCATTCGGGAAGAAAGATCAGTGATCTGACTGCAAAGGGCAAAGAAGAACTTGCCGAGGTAATGGGACTGAAGAAGTATCTGGAAGATTTTTCACTGATATCAGAAAGAGAAATCAGCGAAACGATTATCTGGCAGGATTATATGGTATATGCTACATTGTTTGGCATAGCCGACAAGGTAATCAAACAATTTGAAAAAGTCTATCCTGACAGGGTGCCTGAGTTTGAAAATTACAATAGAAATGTGATCATAGCACACAGCTATTGTCACAGCATGCACAGATCTGCAGAGAGGGCAATGCAGGAAGAGAGAACCAGTGGTCAGGGAGGTTTTGCGTCGATAGGCGGAGGCGGAGGCTTTTCCGGTGGAGGTACTGGAGGCGGTTCAAGGTAACCGTTTACAGCCACCGTGGGAGGATTCCTTTGAGAAAGTTGGTGATGCGTTTGGATGTCATTGATTTTACAACAATAATAAAAAATAATCATAAAAAAGGAGAATACAGCAATGAAAAGTTTTAAAAAAGTAATGGCAGGAATGTTAATGGGTATTATGGTAATCGGAATGCTGACAGGATGTGGCGGAGACCCGGTTGCAGATGATTTTGAAAAGTTCTTAAACACAGACATGGTAGATGTCAATGCAAACTATGAGAAGATCAAAGAAGAGTCTGCAAAATGGGGCGACTTAGAGACAAACGAAGAGATCAAAGACAGCATCAACAATGGAATCATGCCAAACATTGATGATTCACTGGATAAACTTTCTAAGATCAAACCGGAAACAGATGAAGTGAAAGCTATCAAAGAAAAATATGTAAAAGTAATGGAAGCATACAAAGAGGGTTATACAAAGATGCTTGAAGCCTGTGACACAAATGATGAGCAGACTGTCACGGAAGCTACCGAAAAGATTGATGAAGGAATCAAACTCTTAGATGATTATAACAAAGCGTTAGAATCATTAGCAAAAGAGAAAGATATGAAAATAGAGTATTAATAATGTAAAATAGAGTGTAGCAGAAAGGCTGGATATTTGTAACATTACGAGTATCCGGCTTTTCAATTTTTCTATAGAAGTAGCAAAAGAAAAAAACATGAAGGTGCTGACCCTTTCCGGTTTCAAAGAGGACAACCGTATTAAGCAGATGGGAACCTATAATCTCTATGTGCCTGTTTGCCACTATGGAATGGTAGAATCCATACATAATCTGATATTACAGCAGATCGTAGATGTGATCTTAGAACGGGATGGAGAGTGTCTGTAATGAGCGCCTTAAACAAAGCCGTAGAGCAGATCCATAAAAAAGGCTACCTTGCGATCGTCGTAACAAACCAGTCTGGAGTAGCAAGAGGCTATCTGACGGAAGAAATGTTACAAAAGCTGAATGCCTATCTTCAAAAGGAGACAGGGAAAGTGATATCCAAACAGGCAAAGCGGCAGGAACGAAAACCGTTTTTGTCAAAGGACGGGAATGCAGCGAGCAGCCGGATTTTGTAGTTTCAGATGTTTGGGAATTTGCCAAAAGTATAAAAGGTTGAGAAAACAAATACCATTAGCACGAGGCTAATGGTATTTGTTTTATAATATAGATAATTCAAAAAAAGAACAGATTGGCGTTAGCATCGCCGGTCTAACATCATACCGGCATAAATCGAAGAAATATATGGTGCTGCAAAATTGTGTCCCGGATTCTTATAGGCCACAATTATTTTGTTTACATAATTCATAGGATTGATAGAGGCATTAGAAGCCTTATCATTTAAAGCATCCTTAAATGCATTCAGTACGGAAAAACTCTCCTTAGCATCAACGGATGAGATCGCATCTGCTAAGAGCGCACGGTCTACTCTGATCCGTCCGTCATCCTGCGAACAAAGACCGATAGCTTCCAATTCGCTGTTGTAATTTGCGGTAACACTCCGCATATCGTTTAACAGGCGGCTGCCCTGCTGTTCCTCGCCTACAGGATTCGTTGCAATATCAATGATAGAGTTATAAGAGTCCACTAATTCCTGTAAGTTATCTGCAACTGCATCCACACTTGGCTTATAACCGATCGTTTCAGATTCGCCTTCGTTGTGAACACCCTTTAATTTTAATTCAAAAGTCTTATCTACTGTAATCGTATTGGAACGGGACACATGTTCCTTCCCATTTAATAAGAAAGAAGCATTTTTCGCAGGAGAAGTAATCTCACTGATCCCTAAAATTCCCATAGCTGTGCGGGAATCCGTTGTGCCTTCCGGAACAATATTAAAAAGATACTGCTCGCCCTCAGGCAGTCCGGTCTGTGACGATTCTAAACGTAAAGCAGACTGTCGATTGTCGTTTTCAAGGATTTCTGTTTTTA
>OIEB01000716.1_pt1 | contig 10317 bp, 5 predicted proteins | sample 1581711 | NCBI WGS metagenome assembly OIEB01 (sample SAMEA3882549, study PRJEB24775) | human gut metagenome | biome: human-associated habitat; feature: intestine environment; material: feces | place: Netherlands | collected 2009/2010 | reverse complement strand
CAATGAGGCAAAAACCGAGTTTCTGCAGCGAATGAGCCATGATATCCGGACACCGATCAATGGAATCTGCGGCATGATCAATGTGGCAGACTATTATGCAGACAATATGGAGAAACAGACGGAATGCAGGGCAAAGATCAAAGAGGCATCTCATCTGTTGCTGGAACTGATAAACGAGGTTCTGGACATGAGCAAGCTGGAGTCAGATGAAGTGGTTCTGGAAGAAATCCCATTTAATCTGAACAGTATTTCTGAGGAAATACTGGGTGTGATCGAACATATGGCTACAGAGCAGAATATCCGGATCATTTGGGAAGAGAAAGAAGTTACACACTGGAATCTTATTGGAAGTCCGGTGCATGTGAAACGGATTCTAATGAATATTTTGTCTAATGCGGTGAAATATAACAAAGAAAACGGATATGTCTATATCAGCTGTCGGGAAATCCCATCGAAACAGACAGCAATGACCACATTGGAATTTGTCTGCAGAGACACCGGAATTGGAATGACAGAGGCATTCCAGAAACGCATTTTTGAACCATTTGCACAGGAACATGCAGGAAGCCGCACAAAATTCGCCGGAACAGGGCTGGGAATGCCAATCACAAAAAAACTGGTGGAAAAAATGAGCGGAACCATTTCCTTTGAAAGTAAAGAAGGCACAGGGACTACATTTGTGATCCGGATTCCATTCCGGATTGACACAGATATGAAGGACAGGACTGAAGCTGAAGAAAAAACGGAAACTTCTATCCATGGACTCCATGTTCTTCTGACAGAGGATAATGAGCTGAATATGGAGATTGCAGAATTTGTGCTTCAGAATGAAGGCGCTGTGGTGACAAAAGCATGGAATGGACAGAAGGCTGTTGACATATTTAGAAAAAACAGACCTGGAGAATTTGATGTTATTCTTATGGATATTATGATGCCTGTCATGAATGGATATGAAGCAGCAAAGATGATCCGCTCTCTGGACAGAGAGGATGCAAAAGTGATACCGATCATTGCCATGACAGCAAACGCGTTCACTGAGGACAAAATGAGAGCAAAGGAAGCAGGAATGGATGAACATATTGCCAAGCCTGTTGATGGGAAATTATTAGTAAAAGTGATCAATGAGTTAGTAAAACGCGATCAGAGGGAGAAGTTATAATGAAAAAGAAAAAATGGAACAAGTTAGTTTCTGTACTTTTGGTGATGGTGACAGTCATGTCACTTCTGTCTGGCTGCGGCGGGAAAAGTACGGAAAAAGAAGACGCGGAAACTATCACAGTGTATCTATGGACTACAAATCTGTATGAAAAATACGCATCATACATCCAGGAACAGCTTCCGGATATCAACATTGAATTTGTAGTAGGCAATAATGATCTGGATTTCTATCGTTTTCTGAACGAAAACGGTGGATTGCCGGATATTATAACCTGCTGCCGGTTTTCCCTCCATGATGCAAGTCCTCTGAAAGACAGTCTGATGGATCTTTCCACAACCAATGCTGCAGGTGCTGTCTATGATACATACCTTAACAGTTTCAGAAATCAGGATGGCAGCGTAAACTGGCTTCCTGTGTGTGCAGATGCCCATGGCTTTGTAGTGAACAAAGATCTTTTTGAAAAGTATGATATTCCTCTTCCAACGGATTATGAAAGCTTCGTTTCTGCCTGCCAGGCATTTGATGAGGTGGGTATCCGTGGGTTTACTGCAGACTATTACTATGATTATACCTGTATGGAAACACTGCAGGGTCTGTCTGCATCAGAGCTGTCTTCTGTGGATGGACGTAAGTGGCGTACCATCTACAGTGACCCGGACAATACAAAGAGAGAAGGTCTGGACAGTACCGTCTGGCCGGAGGCTTTTGAACGTATGGAGCAGTTTATTCAGGATACAGGGCTGAGCCAGGATGATCTGGATATGAATTATGATGATGTGGTTGAGATGTACAAAAGTGGTAAGCTTGCCATGTATTTCGGCAGTTCTGCCGGTGTAAAAATGTTCCAGGATCAGGGCATTAACACAACATTCCTGCCATTCTTTCAGCAGAACGGCGAAAAGTGGCTGATGACTACACCATATTTCCAGATAGCTTTAAACCGTGACCTGACAAAGGATGAAACACGTCGGCAGAAAGCAATGAAGGTACTGAACACAATGCTTTCAGAGGATGCGCAGAACCGGATCATTTATGATGGGCAGGATCTGTTAAGCTATAGCCAGGATGTGGATTTCCGGCTTACGGAATATCTGAAGGATGTGAAACCTGTGATCGAAGAAAACCATATGTATATCCGTATTGCGTCAAATGACTTTTTTTCCATTTCCAGGGATGTGGTGTCTAAGATGATCTCAGGAGAATATAATGCAGAGCAGGCTTATCAGTCATTTAATTCCCAGCTTCTTGAAGAAAAATCCACTTCTGAGGATATTGTGTTGGATTCAAAGAAAACTTATTCCAATCGTTTCCATACCAGCGGAGGCAATGAAGCCTATTCTGTTATGGCAAACACTTTGCGCGGTATTTATGGGACGGATGTGCTGATTGCAACAGGAAACAGCTTTACAGGAAATGTACTGAAGGCCGGTTATACAGAAAAAATGGCAGGCAACATGATTATGCCAAACGAGCTTTCCGCTTACAGCAGTGAGATGAGCGGGGCAGAACTGAAGGAAACGGTCAGAAACTTCGTAGAAGGCTATCAGGGAGGCTTTATCCCCTTTAACCGTGGCTCTCTGCCTGTGTTCAGTGGTATTTCTGTAGAAATCAGGGAAACGGATAATGGTTATACATTGAGTAAAGTTTCAAAGAATGGAAAACAGATTCAGGACAAGGATACTTTTACTGTGACCTGCCTTGCAGCACCACAATATATGGAAGCTTATCCGGCAGAGGAAAATATTGTATTTGATGGAGGGGATACCTCTGTGGAAGATACCTGGACAACATATGTTTCAGATGGTAATGCCATTCTTGCAGAGCCTGAAGACTACATTACTCTGAGGTGAGAAGAATGGATGTTAAGAATCATAATACAAACAGAAAGAAACGGGTTGTGAGAAAACGATGGAATGCAGCAGTTCTTATTGCCCTATTTGTTGGAATCCTTTTGACTGTTTTCCAATATTTGGGGTTTGTATCGAAGACTGTTTATGAGGAAAGTGTTTCTCACCTGACAGAAATTTTTCATCAGTCTGATAATATGCTAAGTGAGCTGACAAATAAGAATCTGACTTATCTCCATATATGGGGGGAATATCTGCAGAACACTTCCGATGAAAGTGAAATTCGTGAGTATATAGAGAAAGCACAGGAAGATGCAGGCTTTTTAGATTTTTATTTCCTGTCAGCGGACGGGAACTATAAGATGGTAACAGGTGAAACCGGGTATCTGGGATTACAGGAAAATATTGAAGATGAGATCCGGCAGGGAAATGATGTGATAACCAATGCAACAGTTCCCGGAAAATCCCAGCTCCTTGTTTTTGCCACTCCCAGGCCTCATGGAAGTTATCAGGGCTTTGAATATGATGCCATTGCCATTGCCTATGAAAACTCTGATATCGTAAATGTGCTGAATATTTCTGCTTTCAATGGAAATGCCCAGAGTTATGTGGTTCATCCGGATGGCCGTGTTGTTGTGGATCATTCTTCTGAGGCATGGGGAGAGGTGTATAATTTCTTTGGGATTCTGAGAGAACATTCTACTCTGTCTGAAAAAGAGATCCTTAAGCTTTCAGAAGAGTTTAAGGAAGGACATACAGATGCAATGCTGATAAATCTGGAAGGAGAGGATTACTATCTGGTCTATGAGAAATCCAAACCTCAGGACTGGATCTTTCTGGGACTTATCCAGGCTGATATCGTCAATGCCAGTATGAATGCTCTGCAGCGTAGTACTATGCTGCTTGTAAGTGCAGTAGCGGTGTGTATTGCCGGCCTTTTTATTGGAATTATTCTCCGGAAAAACAGGGTAAACCTGAAGAGAAAGGATACGGAGATCCTGTACAGGGACGAACTGTTTCAAAAGCTGTCAATGAATGTAGATGACGTTTTCCTGATGCTGGATGCAAAAACATATCAGGCAGATTACGTCAGTCCCAATGTGGAAAAACTGCTGGGAATTACAGTAGAACAGATTCGTAAAGATATTTGTGTCCTTGGGAAACTGCATCCCGGGGACGTTGAAGATCCGGAGAAGAAGTATCTGGAAGAAATCCAGGTTCATGAGCAGCAGGAATGGGATCTTGAATATGTTCATCAGAAAACAGGAGAACACCGCTGGTTTCATAACGTTGCAATGGGCAGCGAGGTAAACGGAAAAAAGAAATATATCCTGGTTCTGTCAGATCGTACCTCTGATAGAAAAATGAATCAGGCCCTTTCTGAGGCGGTCCGCGCTGCGGAGACTGCAAACAAGGCAAAGAGCACCTTCCTTTCCAATATGTCTCACGATATCCGTACACCAATGAATGCGATCATTGGTTTTACTACACTGGCTGTAAGCAACATTGATGATAAAGAAAGGGTTCGGGATTATCTGGGTAAGATTCTTTCCTCCAGTAATCATCTGCTCTCACTGATCAATGATATCCTGGATATGAGCCGTATTGAGAGCGGGAAAATCCATCTGGAAGAAACGGAAGTCAGTCTGTCAGAGGTTCTTCATGATCTGAAAACCATTATCAGCGGACAAATCCATGCGAAACAGTTAGAGCTTTACATGGATGTCATGGATGTTACCAATGAGGATGTTTATTGTGACAAGACCAGGCTGAATCAGGTACTGCTGAATCTTTTGTCCAATGCGATCAAGTTTACTCCTGCAGGCGGAACCGTTTCTGTCCGGCTGAGAGAGTATCCGGGTACACAGAGAGGCTGTGAACTGTACGAAATCCGGGTAAAGGATAACGGAATCGGCATGAGTCAGAAATTTGTACAGAAGATCTTTTCTCCTTTTGAGAGAGAGCGGACTTCCACTGTAAGCAGGACTCAGGGTACAGGACTGGGCATGGCTATCACCAAGAACATCGTGGATATGATGGGCGGAACCATTGAGGTTCAGACAGAACAGGGCAAAGGTACTGAATTTATTATCCGTCTGCCATTGCGGATTCAGCCTGAGAACCACCGTATAGAGAAAATCGCAGAGCTGGAAGGTCTGAAAGCATTGGTAGTAGACGATGATTTCAATACCTGTGACAGTGTGACTAAGATGCTTGTAAAGGTTGGAATGCGTTCGGAATGGACACTTTCCGGTAAGGAGGCTGTTCTCCGTGCACGGCAGTCTGTGGAAATGGGGGATGCATTCCATGCTTATATTATTGACTGGCGTCTGCCTGATATGAACGGCATTGAAGTTACCCGTCAGATCCGCAGTCTTGGTGATGATACGCCGATCATTATCCTGACTGCTTACGACTGGTCAGATATTGAAGTGGAAGCCAGGGCAGCAGGGGTGACTGCGTTCTGTGCCAAACCTATGTTTATGTCAGATATCAGAGAGACTCTGATGGCTGCTATCGGCCAGAAGCAGGCCGGGGCAGAAGATAATATTCTTCCGGCAGCAGATTCAGATTTCAGAGGCAGGCGCATACTGCTTGTGGAAGATAATGAACTGAACAGTGAAATTGCTGTAGCACTCCTTAGTGAATATGGTTTTCAGGTTGATACAGCGGAAGATGGAGCAGAGGCTGTGGAGAAAGTTAAGAATTCAACACCAGGTGATTATGATCTGGTGCTTATGGATGTGCAGATGCCTGTAATGAACGGATATGAGGCTACTGAGCGGATCCGTTCACTGGATGATCCTTCACTGGCGGGAATTACAATTCTTGCCATGACTGCCAATGCTTTTGACGAAGACAAAAAGAAAGCACTGGCATGTGGTATGAATGGATTTCTATCCAAACCAATTGTTATAGAGGAACTGATCAGTACATTACAAAACAGTCTGGGGTAAGTTTTCTGTTTGAACTGTGATAATGGGATATGAAAAGTGGTTTGATGAAAGCAAGGAGGAGCAACGAATGATTTGTGGAATGACGTATTTTCAGATATGTCTGTATTTTCTTATTTATTCTTTTGGCGGCTGGGTTGTTGAAGTTATTTTTCATGCAGTAGCGTTGGGAAAAGTTATAAACAGAGGTTTCCTGAATGGACCGGTTTGCCCGGTATATGGATTTGGGGTGCTTTCTGTTTTTGCTTTGCTCAATACAATTCAGGGCAGCGGGCGTCAGATGAGTGATGGAATGATTTTTGTGTTTGGAATTGTTCTGGCAACTGCGGTGGAGCTGGTTGCAGGCTGGCTGCTGGATGTGTGTTTCCACGCAAGATGGTGGGATTATTCAGATAAACCCTTTAATTTTCATGGCTACATTTGCCTGGAGTTTTCTCTGATCTGGGGACTGGCTATCGTTATGGTAGTAAAAGTTTTCCAGAAGTATGTAGAGGCACATGCGTTACATACACCTGCAACCTGGGAGTGGATTGTGATAGCAGTTTTGTATGCTGTGTATCTGACAGATTTTATTGTGACGGTAGCAGTGATCCAGGGACTGAATAAAAAGCTTACCAGACTGGATAAGGTTCGCTCAGATTTGAGAATTGTAAGTGATAAACTGAGTGATACACTGGCTACGACTACGATTGGCACAGCACAGAAAGTGGGAGAAGGAAAGGTTCAGGCAACTCTTGCAGCAGCAGAACTGCGTGATGCAACTGCCGCACAGCGAGAAAAATCTATCGAAATGCTTCGTATAAAAAGAGCGGAGCTTCAGGCTCAGTTTGAGGAACTGTCCAGCTCTATTACCAATCATACCGTTGTCGGTCAGGGGCGTATCATCAAGGCATTTCCGAAGATGCAGCACAGAGACTATTCCGAACTGATTCAGGAGCTGAAAAAGAGATTAAAATAGATTAAAATGCAGAGGGAGGCTTCAGGTGAACAGACAGGCAGTACAAACCTTAAAGACTTATTTTGGATATGATACATTCAGAGAAGGGCAGGAGAGTGTTGTGGAGTCCATTCTGGAACACCGGGATGTGCTTGCAATCATGCCGACAGGAGCCGGAAAATCCATCTGTTATCAGGTACCGGCACTGATGCTGTCAGGAATTACGATTGTAATTTCTCCTCTGATCTCACTGATGCAGGATCAGGTAAAGGCTTTGAATGAAGCGGGAATACATGCCGCATTTATCAATTCTTCACTGTCGGAAAGTCAGATTAGCAAGGCGTTGTACCTGGCAGCAGGAGGAAGATACAAAATTATTTATGTTGCACCGGAACGTCTGGAAAATTATGAGTTTCTGGAATTTGCCAGACAGGTGGAGATTTCCATGGTGACAGTGGATGAGGCACATTGTATTTCACAGTGGGGCCAGGATTTCAGACCAAGCTATGTCAAAATCGTAGACTTTGTAAAAAATCTTCCCGGTCGTCCGATCGTCAGTGCTTTTACCGCAACTGCAACAGAGGAAGTAAAGAACGACATTCTCTGTACTTTAAATCTGGAAGATCCGAAAGTAGTGATTACCGGGTTTGATAGAAAGAATTTATATTACAGCGTGGAAAATATCCGGCGAAAAGACGATTTTGTGATGGATTACATAGACAGACATCCAACAGAGAGCGGGATTATTTACTGCTCTACAAGAAAAAATGTGGACAATCTTTTTGAACTGCTTTTCCAAAAAGGAGTTGCTGTTACCAGATATCATGCAGGACTGAATAATGAAACCAGAAAAAAGAATCAGGATGATTTCATTTACGACAGAACCCCCGTTATTATTGCAACAAATGCATTTGGAATGGGGATTGATAAATCCAATGTGAGATATGTGATCCATTACAATATGCCGCAGAGTATGGAGAATTATTATCAGGAGGCCGGACGTGCAGGGCGTGACGGAGAGAATTCCCAGTGCGTTCTATTGTTTTCTGCACAGGATGTTATGATCGACCGAATGCTTCTGGATAACAAAGATTTTTCCGATGTGGATGAAGAGGATGAATTTCTCATTCGTCAGCGGGATATACGAAGGCTTCAGATCATGGAAGGATATTGTAAAACAACAGGATGTCTGCGAAATTATATTCTGGAGTATTTCGGTGAAAAGACCTTCGGTCCCTGTGATAATTGTGGAAATTGTCACAGAGAATACCATGAGACAGATATGACCAGAGAGGCGAAGTGGGTAGTGAACTGTGTGGCTGAGACGAGAGGAAGGTATGGACTGACAATTGTGCTTGGTACTCTGCTGGGGGCTAAGAGAGCCCGGTTGAGGGAGCTTGGAGCAGATAAGTATAAATCTTATGGAGCATTGAATGATCACAGTGAGGCAGAACTCAGGGCACTGATCAGCCAGATGACTGAGATGGGATATCTCTATCAGACACAGGAACGTTACAGTGTGCTGAAACTGGGCGATATTTCTCCGCTAAGAGATGAAAATACTCACGTGATCATGCGTACTTACGAGGAAAAAGAAGCGGATAAAAAGAAAAAGCCCCAGAAATCTGTCAGAAAACGCAGTACAGATGCGCTTACGGCAGCAGGTTACGATTTATTTGAAGCCCTGCGGAAACTTCGTCTGGAAATTGCAAAAGAGGAAGCCATGCCTCCATATATCGTGTTCAGTGATAAGACGCTGATAGATATGTGCATCAAATGTCCATCAAATGAAGAAGAAATGCTGGAGGTTTCCGGTGTGGGCAAGAATAAGTTAAAGAAATACGGTCAGAGATTTCTGGAAGAGATACAGAAGTTCTGCCTGGAACGTCCGAATGCGGTTTTGAGTATGTCGGAAGATGAAAATGGTAATCCCTGAGAACAAAGGTTGGAAAACAGATGAATATAGAAAAATATACGGAAGAATTAATCACATTGAGACATTACTTTCATCAACATCCGGAGCTGGCACTTCAGGAAGTGGAGACGTCTGCATATATCCGGAAATATCTGGAGAAACTGGGATATGAGATTGTGCCGATAGAACCTACAGGATTGATCGCGGAACTTCCATCTCTGAGAAACAGGGAGAAAATGGTTGTACTCAGGGCGGAGATGGATGCATTGCCCATACAGGAGCAGACAAATCTACCATATGCATCAGTAAATCAGGGATGTATGCATGCCTGCGGTCACGATATGATCCTGGCAGCAGCACTGATCCTTGCAAAAATTGTGGCAGAAGAGCAAAGAATGCAGGAAAATTTTCCAGTCAGGCTCCGGTTCCTTTTTGAACCTGCAGAGGAGATTGGTGAAGGTGCAAAAAGAATGCTTCAGGCCGGAGCATTAGAGAATCCGAAAGCAGATGCATTTCTGATGTTTCATTACGCAGCGGACATGACATTTGGAATGGCAGTGCATCAGGGACAGGCATCTTCCATGATCAACAGTATGCAGATTCATGTTCATGGAAAATCCAGTCACTGGTGTGAAGCGGATAAGGGGATTGATGCAATTTATGCAGCTGCTCAAGTGATAAGTGCCATTCATGATCTGAATGAAAGTTTTGGAAAACAGCATCCGGATGCAGGAAAATATATTGTGGGTACGGGTACGATCCATGGCGGTGAATATACGAATATTATTGCAGACCATGTGGTATTAAACGGAAATATACGCGCAGTTCATGAAGAAACTTACATGGCACTTGAGCACGAACTGGAGAGAAATCTGCAGGAAATTGAAAAGCAGACTGGCACACAGATCCGTATGGAATTTCCAAAAGATCCGGTATATGCGTTTGCCAATGATGAGGAACTTACAGAGACAGCAAAGGTAGTGGGTGCAGAAGTATTCGGAGATAAATTTGTTCTGGAAGGAGAAGATGAGTTGTTTCTTTCCGGTGACAACGCATACAGATATTTTAGAGAAACCAGAGGACTTTTCACAGTATTTCTTGCGGGAATACCAGGAGAGAATCATCCTCTGCATCATCCGAAATTTCAATTGGATGAGAGAATACTGTCGTACAGCGTGGAGACATTGTATAAGATTATAACTACATTATGAGTATTGCAATTTTGGAAAATAATGAATTGTGATGTGGTTCAGCAGAGCGTGAAATTCTACTGAACTGGATTAATATATTATTTACGCAGATTGCTATGGAAGGAACGTCAGCAGGATGGATAATTTGTATCTGTTCTGCTGTTTTTTGAGTATACTCCTAATAATTTCAGAGAATACTGTAAATTAACCAAATTAAGTAAGCCCTGCTTCAATTGAGGATATCCACCTGACTCTATGAAAAATCTCGTTACTGTTCACTCCGTTCACAGTAACGTAGCCAAAATTCATTCCAGA
>OIEB01000701.1_pt1 | contig 10552 bp, 9 predicted proteins | sample 1581711 | NCBI WGS metagenome assembly OIEB01 (sample SAMEA3882549, study PRJEB24775) | human gut metagenome | biome: human-associated habitat; feature: intestine environment; material: feces | place: Netherlands | collected 2009/2010 | reverse complement strand
ACCTCCAGCGTGGACGCTACCTTAGCCGTACGCAAATCAAGTCTACCATTAACAGTCTTACCGATAATAGCCAAATCAGGAATATTGCCCTCATACTCGCTTCTCATAGCATTCATACGACGAAGAGCGGTCTCCACGAACTCTGAAGTGCTATTCTGAGCGGCCTGCATGGACTTCATACCAGCGTACATAGTTGTCTCGCCCTCAACACCACGGTGGTTCCCTAAACGGAACTCACAAGTCATAGAACCGGCCTTATCAGCACCAGATACCTTAGAGAACTGAGTGCTATACTCACCAAGAGCATGACCGATCTTCCAATAACGGATACCAGGACGTAATTTCTCTTTGGGGAAGTATTTAGCCTTACCACCGATAACACGACACCAATAACGCGTCAAGTCACCTTCTGTCTTAGACGGGATCTCACCTGATATAAGGATATTACAACCGTTAGCAGCATCGTAGGTAATAACATCATAAGCCGTAAACTCAGATGTATTCAAAACGATATCAAACAAGCTACCGTCAATACCCGGTTTTAGATGATGACCTGAAGTATCCTCTGCCGTAACAACAGCAAATGTCTTTGTAACAGGAAGATCATAACGGAAAGAAGCTCCAATACCGTTAACGGAGATCGTAGCACCGTTATTAATCATACCCATATACATCGGTACAGGGTAATTAGCGATATTAGAGAACAGATTCAACAGACCCAAATGATTCTTGTCAGGATCCTCATAATACCAGCTCGCCAATGAGCCTAAGTTATGCTCTACAAGCGAAGTCTTATAGTTCTTGGCATCGGTAAAGGCAATAACGTTATCGCCATTCACGGTAGCCGGGAAACTTTTTGTAAGAAACGGATTCATTTTCAATATATTTAAACGTTATACACTCTTTGATCCACTCAGATCAAGGAAGTTAGCTTCTATAGTATCGTTATCGATATTAGTCTTATTCTGCTTTCCTCCCTTATTGCCAGAAAGAAGAGTGATGGTCTTCTTATTAACCTCCATCTTAGCCTTGTTGGTTTTCTGTTTAAGGAACTCGTCCTTATTCATCAAGAACAAGGCCAGATCAGCGGCCATATCCGGATTTTTAATAGCCTCGGAATAGGCTTTATCTATAGCCGTATGACCTTGATTGTCTATCGGCTTGGTAACGAAATCGACAGCCTTACCTATCATCGTGTCAGTCAACTGGAATCCTGAGCTTATAGACGTCTTAAGACCTTTCTTATAGACTTTCATCTGCTCAACTAACTCCTGTTTCCTTTTCTCGGATTTTTTCTTCTCCTCCTCGATAAGGTTATCCATCTCCTTTTTCAGGATATCATGGAACTTATTGGCCTTGGACTCAATAAACTCATCGCCTTTACCAATCATCATTTCCATATTATCCTTTATCTCATCTTCCGGCATACCCAACATCTTATAATAATGCTGGATAACCGCAAGCTGATCATTTTTATTACTCATATCAAGGTTATCCAACGGAGCCTGAATACTCTGATATTGGCTTAATAGTTGACCAACGTTACCACCGGCCTTATCCACCTCTATCATCTTCTTCATGAAATCAGACATCGACCCGGTATCAACCTTGTCTTTCAACAACTCATCAGCCTTATCCTTGATCAATCCCTCCACTATATCGAGTAAATCATCCTCTTTCGTGATAGTAGAAAGATCAACCGGTTTATCATCTACCATAATATCTAGGTTCTCGATACTGTCTATGATACCTCTGGCGGCCATCTTCTCCAAGAAAGATTTTCCGTTAAATCCTGATACCACGTTATTATCATCAGTACCGCCTTCGCCAATGGAATCAGGGTCTGGGGTGGTAGCATCGCCGCCCTTATCCCCGCCACCGTCAGCCGCTCCGCCGTCGGCAGGCTCTTCCTTGGAATCACCTATAGGATTACCATCCTTATCATATTTACCCTCGATATTATTCTTATCGCCATCACCGTCACCACGGTAAAAAAGTTCCTCGACACTCATGGTCTTAAAACCCTTAGCGAAATCACCCATGTCATTCATACAATTTCCTTTTTTGCTTTTTACAAAATTATCATTAATCTAATTACCAATTAAATCAAACCCATTATAGTATATGACAGAATTTTACGCCAAAATGATTACAGATTTTGTAAAAATATTTACAAAACTTGTAATCAATTCTTGTTTATTATTGACGTAAACCTATCTGTATCAGAACGTTTGTTCCTAGCATCTATCTCCTTTTCCTTTAATTCCAACTTCCTTTTCTCTATCTCCTCACGAGATCTTCGCTCAGCCTCGGCATTAGCCTGTCTGGTTCTCATATCCTCCTCACGGATATCCAGATCCCTTTCCTTCAAGGCTCGATCCGCTATAGCTTCCACATAATCCATACCCTCTTCGTTATCTTGTGTCCTAGCCGCTTGACCGGCGGCCATTATGCTCTTACCCCGTAAATCGAAGTTACCCTTGATATAAGCCAGCTCCTTCTCCTTCTCATGCTCGTCATTACGGGCCTGTTGATCGGCCTCGGCTTTTTGCTGTACAAGTCGTTGTTGATTCTGGTACTCCTCCTGTCTTACACGATCTGCGTAAGATCTGGCATCCCTTCCTATCTGATTCATCTCAGCCGTCGAGTTGGCATTCATCATTCTAGTGATATCAAGCAAGTCATTGCCCAAAGTATTCGTCTGTAATATATATTGCTTCAAATTCTCCAATTCCAGACGTTTCTTGGAATTAGAGACAGCCATAACATTAAGATGACGTAACGACAAGCTATTATCCGTAAGACTGACGTAAGCCAAGGACAGATCGCTGTTCCTGTACATCACAGTCCAATCGTATCCTTCCTTCTGGCATACTTGAGCCACGGCTAGATGAATATCCAATGTCCGTTTCTTGAAGTCATCGAAATCATTAAAGTAAGTCTGGGTCTGTAGCATAGTAGCGTTAACTCCCTGTTTTACGCCCGTAGAACTCTCGTATCTAGTTGACTGACCCATAGCTTGCTCGGATATACCTATCATCCTATAAGCCATCATATAGGCGTAAGACGCCATTTCCATACGGGATCTTATCTGATCCGTATTAGTAAGATCATATACACCGAACTGATTATATATGCTGCTCATCTGCGGATTCTGGTAAGGATTGTTTGTGTCATTACCACCTACACCCATAAATGAGACGGACTTAACGATCTGCATAAAAGTAGCCAAAGCTCCCTTCTTGTCCATCATATCCTTATATTCCGTAGGCAGGAATCCTAAGTCGCCTAAGAAGAACTTACCGATCTCCTTCTCGGCGTTATTGTATAGCTGGTTCATAGCAAGGTTATACATCATCTGGAACGGCTGTATGCGATCAGCGAGACTAGCCCCTATAAATCCAGAAACCGGAATGACATAATCATACAAACTGCTATCACCATGTATCTGATGAGGTATTGGATCCCCACCAATATATATAGGCTTATCCATTAAATTACCTCCGGTGATCTTAACGCCAAACCTAACCTCAGGGACATACTCCAAGATATAGGTGTTCACCTCAGGATCACTGACGGCTTCTGCCATGACCCTCTTCACTTTCTTTATACCATTCTTCTCCAAGAACTCCGGGAGAAGCTCATCTGTCACAAGCTCCTGATCCACCATTCCGGTCTCCGTCATGTAAGTTATTAAGAATATCGGTTTCATGGATACCCAATATCCCTCCATGACTCTAAAAAGACGGGAATCTATCTCATATCTCTTGCCATTGGACATGTCAGAGTTAAAATAGCCAAAGGGATGGAAGCGGGGCAAGAAGCGGGGCTGGGTGTGCTCCTCCCCGTCAGGTCCGAAGGTATGGTACTCTCCCATCGGCACACCATAATAGTCCTCAGCGGCGACTATAGACTCATAGTCATGGTATCCTTTCCATGGAATAACCTCATTCTCATACATACCGGTAATAGAAGGCTTCTTTTTCTTCTGATCATACCTAGTACCGTCATTGGATACCCATCCCTCGTAATCATCATCACCTCCCATAATCCGGCGCTTATCCTTAGCCGTCATCTTATGACCGTATTTTGATATCAACTCAACACCCTCGTAATAATGAAGACGACCTACATAAGATCCATATTGCGGGTATTTTACATCAGGATGGAAAACCTCCATAGGACTCCATACCTCCGGACGGTAGTAATCGAAACCAACGAAATGATTCCGGAACATCTTTCCGCTAAGAAGACGATCCCGGAAATTCTCCCTGTCAAGCTCATCCATATAAAACCGGCTACGGTCAGCCTCGATCGTATGATCCCCCCATACCGCCGCCTGCGTCTTCCATCTTGTGCTCATGAACCTCTGGATATCATCAGGGGTCATAGACGTCTTGGCCTGTTGGATTTGCTGAACATAAGCCTGACGCTCCTCCTCAGAGTTAAACTCATTGTACGTAGGATCAAGACCAGCCTCCACAAGACGCTGATTGACGATAATATCCCACTGTTCTTGTATATGACGATGAAGTAAGTTTGACATCGTATCCTCATACTCACTTATAGCCATATCACCTACCTCATTAACCGTATACTTATCCTGTAGGTTTGTCAGCCATCCCTCAAAGGCGTTTACGATACCACCTATGATATCATAATGCTTCAAGAAAGAAGGTATCCTTATATCGCTCCTTAGCTTCTGAACGTTCCTTAACTGAGGGATAACATCTGCCATCTCCATAAAAGATAACTTACCATCCGCCATCAGATAATAGTCACGGTACATCTGGTTACGATCATACTGTTTCAACCCTATCGTCTCAAGAGCGTCCATACAATCCTCCTTCCATTTCCTGTTCTTTTTCTTCGTGGAAATAGCCTGAGGAGGTAATCCTAATAACGCTCCTTTTGCTGGAAACGAATGATCTCTATTAAACACTTCCATGATTATTCAATTTTATTTACAACAAAGATAGGCGTTTAATTGACATTCATTTACCTAAAAGCTCCTATAGATACCGATCCAAATGCAGAGGCATATATCTCATGGTGTTTATAAGCATCTTCCTTACGAGCGTTATTCATCTCATCTATCTTCGATTTAGGCATGTAGTTATTATCATCAAAATACCTAGCGAGAACCAACGCATGCCCGAAGGCTATTATCCTATCGACGTTCAATCCGGGCTTATACTGTATTATCTCATCCAATAGGGCTATATCATCGATCAGCTCAATACCCTTGACAGTTATATCAAGACCAGTCTGATCATCATAACCAATAACGAAATCCTGCCAGCAATAATCCACGACGCACGAGAATAGCAGGTTCTGGTTGCCGGGGGTAGGATATAGCCCCAGCTTGCTATTCTGCCGGGAGCCGGCCTTCACATACTTATTGGCTATAGCCTCACCAGCGAATAAGAAGAAAGATGCCGGCATACCGCTCTTCCGATTAAGATACTGCTCATACATCTGGTCAGCGTTCTCCATAAGACATATAGCACCATATCCCTTCTGAAGCACCTCGCACGTACGGCAGAATTGGTCTATAGATGATGGGCGGGATACGTAAGAGGCAACTATTCTATAGGCATAAGGATCTCGGATACCAACACGCCTTTTGAATATATAAAAGGATCCCAATGAAGGAGTATCAGACTTGGCCTGCTTATACGGATCTTGGCCCGCCACATAAATAAAATCATCAAACCTATTGGATTGAGGCATCTCGAATATCTGGACAGGAGCGTCAATAACACCGCCGCTAAACGGGAATCCAGCCAGTTGCTTATTCGATTTAGTAGTCCCCAGTTTATTACCTGACTCAAGAAAGACATCACACAGCATACCGCTATATTGCCCCGACTCAAGGAGATCATTCTTATGCTTGATAGCGTACTCGACCGGAAATAGGTTCTGGGATGAGCTTAAAAAACAGTCATCGATCGTAAATGGATAGAACATAGTATGAGAAGTGTACGCAACCCTATCTTTTGTAGATAGTTTCTTCCGTTCCTCATTAAGTTTATTGGTACTAGCCTCGAAATCAGTAGCGTCGATCTTGATCTTATTAAGCTTCTTGTCATCAGGCTTACCAAGATAATCGCCCAATCCTATAGTTCTCTTAACACCGGAGTTAGCCATCTGACCGGGAACGAACATCGCCCATTTCCGTTCTTTCCATGTTTTCCCTTTCATGGCTCTACGATTTAAAATATCCCAGTCCATAAGATTGTAGGTCTCAGGATCAGAAAACATTTCTTGAGCGTCCTTGGATAATTCCACCTCACCACCAGTACCAGCCAAGATAGGGCTAAGACGCCAGCCGTAAGGAGTGTCGTAGGAAGGCATAGCGGCAGTGTACGGCTTCTTGATAGGTCCCTTACCAACCTCGTCGAAAATAGCCGTGGCGGGGGTCAGACCGGCAGTCTTCTGTGTGGATGTCTTCCTACCCATGTTGATGTTGGCTATGGATATTATGGCATGAACATCACGAACCCCGTTGGACATACGCTTGCCTAAGGTGACACCAGAACTCCAATCGGTCTTGGTCCTGTTAATCCTGAAAAAAGGATGCACATGATCAAGACCATACTCACAATACTCACCTATATTAGATAAATCGCTATCGCTGAAACCTACCACGGAATGACTAAGCCCGATCGTCATGGTAGCGTTCATCTGGAGAAGTGATGACATGATAGTCGTATTATGGGATACGACAAAATTAGTGGCAAGGAACTGATGGGACTTATTATCGACCTCAATACAAGTAGCCTTATACTTCCCGTAATAATCTATATCGGATATCCTAAGCCTGTTATGAGTCTTGGATATATACATATCATCACCATCCATGACGCAATAATATCCCATAGACCAGAATATTCTTCTTACGAAGGATATAATATACTCACTTTTGTAAACGACCTTAAAACAATCATCACCGGTACTTATACCGCAAGATATCTTCATGAATGAGCTTATAAACAACTCCTTCTGTTTTTTGGATGAATAAATAATATCATCCATCTCCTTATTGCTTAACTCGAAGATCCTGTCGGTAGATCCACAAAGGAAAGAGGCGGTCAGAGACCCAAGGAGCTGGGGCGACATCAGCCACCGCCGCTCGGGGAAATCCACGGCCTCCCCTATGTCTATAGTCATCTTCTGGAAGTCAGAGTGGATGATACCCATAGTGCTCATGACTTTATAATCACCATGATATTTAACCTTCCACTGATGTTGACCGCAACATACTATACTGCGCCCGTCCTCAAACGTAACCTTATACATATCAACGAACCCTTGAGGATATACGCCTACTACAGTCGTAAGCTTACCATCATCGCCATATATGATATCACCGATATCAGCGAGCCCTATCTTCTTAGGTCCATAAGGAGTATATATCAGCTCCGAGTCCAGAAGGGCCTTCCCAAAACGACGGGTACCGAACATCCCCAGCCCTTTCTTCTCCTGACGGGCACGTTGGTACATCTCGGCGAAAAACCATTCGTTGTCACGCAAACGACTGATAGCAGGAACACGCTCCCCGTTTGGAAGATCTTGAAATACGGGAAAGAAATTAACATGCCAATAAAGCCATGGAGGGATGAACGTACCATTGATAGTCACCCCGTACTTGACCTTATAAGCCTCTTCTGTAAAGAACTGCTTAACATCATCATCCTGATCCTCCCATCCGAACAGATCGTTCCATATAGGGGGATTCTTCATGTTTACATAAAATTCTGGACTCGTGCTTAAACTCATGATCGCATATTTTTTAATACGGATTCTATACCACCGGAAACCTGTCCCTTACGTTCCTTCTTCTGGACATTGCTGACACTCCTGTATACATCCATGATTCCACTCTTCTCCATATACGAGTCATTCCATACGTTGATCTTATCGATCAGCTTGGATATGAAATCGAACGCCCTAGCCATATCCTCAGGCTTCTCCTTATCCCATGGATGCTTGGCGATATACGTCTTGGCGTCATCCACGGCCTTGGATATGACCTCAAGATTATCGTTTACCCGATCGACGTCCCTACTCGTCGGCTTTCGTCTTCCCTGTGGCATTTTCTTTTAATTCCTTAAATTCATTATACTGCTTCATAAGAAGCTCATAAGATTGAACAACACCTATCTTACTTACTTCCGTCACACTCATATCATGGAACATATCCTCAAGCTCCTTGTCAGCATATCTAAGACGTTCCTTGTCATCATAAAACACGAATCCAGACGTTCTGTCTTCTATAATGCTCTTGGCGGTGGACGCATATGTCGTATCTAAATCCAGATCCATACCGAAGCTGGTAGCCAACTGGATTATGAACATCAACCTAGAATTGACTTTTACAGCCTCTATATTCAACATCTGTATCTTATGGGTCATCTCATGAAGAACGACAAAATCCTCCTCTTTTATCAACGAAGATGATTTAAGGGCTATCTTCTTAGTCCTATCCTCAATATCGCTATACAGACGCTTGCTCTCACGTTTTATGGCTATCCAATGCCTTATATGGGTATCCGCCTCTTCTTTAAGATAATCTCTAATCTCTGTTTTTATATCTTTATCTTCCATATTACGCATTATAATCATTGTTGTTTAACTCAATCTCATCACTGATACTCTGATCTATTATTCTTAATAAATCTCTGGTGCTAATATCCCGCAAGAAGCGTACGTTACCACCATTAGCCTTAGCAACTCTCCTTAAAGCGGAGTAAAGTATATCACCCAGCGAATATTCGGGTAACTCACGGCAACCGACTTCCATGACAATAAGAGCATGGATACGATCATCTATATTACTTCTTACAGGACTTCGCATAGTATTTACTTATAAGCTTCCCCTATAATACGTAGCGGGAAATGTTTGAAATTACGTTCAGGATCATCCTTCGTATAACCCATAAGAGATAGATGTTTCTCAAAATGACCTTCCGTATATTTTGAGGTATCTAACGTCATCCTAAATATAGTTCTATTCTCATTGTCAGGATGTTTGTTATATGACACGTCTCCCATACATCCACATCCAAGATGATGCTCCTTGACATGGAAACCATCTTTATGGGTGATAAATAACACGATTTCTATCTTATCACCTATTTTCTGATCAAAAATATTTAGATAAAACTCGCTCTCGTCATCCGTAAGTCCTATATCAAAGGAATCGTTAGGGCACTCGATATTAAAATCGTTATGATCGGCCGTTATCACCTCCATAGCATTCCATTTGGCTTTCTCTCCTTCCACGAACTTCAACGGACATACCTCGGTCTTCATCCAAGCCTTTTCCTTGATAAAGCAACCGCACAACGAGCATGCCTGTCTTCCCATCAATCTTTGCAGCAATACCTTAGCTGGTAACTTAAAGAAAGCTATATTAGAAGAGTCCTTAGGACATTTCTTGCATAAATCAAGACGATTCTTGTACCACTCCGGATAATCCTTCTCATCCTTAGGAATCCTACCCAATAAACTGTCTTCCCAAGCTTGGGCTATTACTTGGGCCTTACCGATTGTTTGCATATTATTTCTTAAATTGTTTTTGTTGAAAATCCTGTAATTGTTCCCATGTCATTCCATACCGACATTGATACATGGCCTCATGGTTATCACGTATAAGAGGATCTCCGTTCTTCAACCCCTCCATATCCTCTATCGCCTTAATCTTCTTATCCAGACAATCAAGTTCAATAGGCATCCTTTCATCCGGATAACGATTACCTTCCTTGACAAATATCCGGCGTATCTTATCACGCCTTACCCGCATCTCTCGGAGATTGCATATAACGTATCCGATAAACGGGATTCTGATAGATATATTGTCAGTATACCTAGCTAGGTGATGGATGTAAGATACGGATGCTTTCATGCACCACTCTACCTGTTGTTTGGTAAACTTCCCATCAGATCTTCTTACCACCTCATCCACGATATCCCTATCGAATGAAATAAGATTCCTACCCATCAATATCCAATTTGTTTCTCTTGAACACAAACCCCATTACACGGGTATCATCACCCTCCCCGTCAAGAATAAAATAGTTACGTAAGCTTCTCATCTCAATAGACAGCTCACGGGTACGGAAGTTCCCGTTCTTCTTGTCCACCAGAAAACCCCCACGTTTAAGCTCGTTGTTCAAGACAGCGACGTAAGATTCCTTCTGTCCATGACAATCCATGTACTTAGCCCTGGTATCATCCGAGTATCCGTAGTTGATGTAGAAAGAAAGTAAGTTTATCGTCCTTTCGGTAATCAAGCTTCTACCCTTAGAATCCAGATAGCCGTTGTATATCCTTAAGAACTGCTGGATCATATCCAGTCTAGTGTCGTAAGGTAACGCAAATACGAAAGCTTTTCTCTGTTCCGGCATATGAAATTAGTTTTCAGCAAAACTACTTAAAAAAAATATCGTTGTCAAGAAATTTGGCCATAATCGACATAATATATGCTGACTAGCATGTATTTACGAGAATACAAAGGGAAAAGGCTAGTGGGGTAGTACGAACGAAG
>OIEB01000698.1_pt1 | contig 10593 bp, 8 predicted proteins | sample 1581711 | NCBI WGS metagenome assembly OIEB01 (sample SAMEA3882549, study PRJEB24775) | human gut metagenome | biome: human-associated habitat; feature: intestine environment; material: feces | place: Netherlands | collected 2009/2010 | reverse complement strand
CTCCCGCCGCATTCCGTTTTCGGAGGCGCATTTTGGCCGCGTGTGGCGTGTGGTCCACGCTGTGCTCTCGGTCCATCCTTTTGTCGGGCCGTTTCTTGTGCTCATGATTGTCTGGGCGCCCACGCTTATCGCCTCGCTGCCCGGCTTCTTTATGGGAGACACAGGCGCGCAGATCCGCCAATGGTTCAACTACCCTAACGGCACGAGCGATTACCTACGCCTACTTAATCCCAACGTGCTGCTCAACGGCCATCATCCGGTGGTGCACACGGCCATCATCGGCTCGTGTGTGCAACTGGGGCTTTCGCTATTCAACAGCGCCAATGCGGGGCTTGCCATCTACATCTGTGCCCAATTTGTCATCACGGCCGCCTGCATGGCCTATTCCGTATCGTCGCTGCGCAAGCTGGGCGTGAGTCTGCCGGTCCGCGGCGTCATTTTGCTGTTCTTTGCGTTTATGCCGATGTTCTCCAACTACGCGGCGCTGCTGACCAAAGACGTACTTTTCGCCGATGCGTTTTTGGTGCTGCTCGTTCCGACCGTCAAGCTCGTGGCATGTGGCTTGCCCCGTCGCGATGCCAATGCCGAGCGCGCGGGCGAACAGGCGCCTGTGCTCTTTGCGCGCCACGACTGGCTGTTGCTCGTGCTGGGTGCCATGGGTTCCACGTTTTTGCGCAATGGCGGCCTGGTCTTTCCGTTGGCGGCCTGCGTGATTGCGGCGGCGTTTTGCTCCTGGGACGCGCATGTGGCCCGTCGCGTGGCCAAACAGTCTGGCGTCACGCCCTCGTACGCCACGTCGCGCTTCCGCTGGGTCGGCGTGCTCACAGTGCTTGCGCTCTGCCTTGTCTCCAACATGTATTTCACCAAGGTATTTATGCCGGCGCACGATATCACGCCGGGCTCCAAGCGCGAGATCCTCTCGATTCCGTTTCAACAGACGGCACGCTTCGTCCAAAAGCACGACGGCCTTAATTCGGGCGTTAACCCCAAGGTCAAAGACGATGGCACGATCGAGGAAGCTCCCTGCGACGGCTTGGTGACCGATGAGGAGCGCGCTGTGATCGATCGGGTGCTTAAGTACGAGAACCTGGGCCGTCGCTACAACCCCGACAAGTCGGATGCCGTCAAAAACTGCTTCAATGAGTACGCCTCGCAGGAGGACATCAAGGCCTATTTTGAGGTGTGGGCCCTGATGTTCAAAAAGGACCCCGAGTGCTACATCTCGGCGCTCGTCAATAACTACTACGGGTACTTCTATCCGAGTGCTCGCGATGCCTGGGTCTACAGCACGGCGCGCAGTGCCGAGATCATGGCGAAGCCCGATAACCTCAAGTACTTTGACTTCCATCCGGTCGATAGCAAGGCCGTGCGTTGGTGCGACCACCTGATTAACCTGTACCGCGTGGCGGTGCAGCGCATCCCGTTTATCTCGCTCACCATGAGCTCGGCCACCTATGTGTGGATCATGATCGCCGTGGTGGTCTACCTGCTGCGTCGTCATTCATGGCGTGCGCTGGCGATCTGGGTGCCGCTGTTGGGCGTGCTCGCCGTGTGCCTGATCGGTCCATGTAACGGATCGACCTACATGCGCTACCTGTACCCAGTCATTGCATGCATGCCCTTCGCCATCGGTGCCACGATCACCCGCAGCGACCTCCTCTGGGCCTAGCCCAAGATTGGCATATCGGGGACAGGTTGCTTTGCGCCAAGGGCTTGCATCATCACGACGCCTTCATTTTGGGGTTTATCTTGCAGGCCGGTAGGTATATCATAACGACGTTTGTTTATATTGCCCGAGCATCCACGCTGGGCTTTAGGTCAAAACCGATAGGAGACACGTATGTCCGGACACTCTAAGTGGGCCACAACCAAGCATCGTAAGGGCGCGCAGGACGCCAAGCGTTCCGCCCTCTTCTCCAAGCTCAGCCGCAACATCACCGTTGCTGCCCGTCTCGGCGGCGACCCGCTGCCCGAGAACAACGCCAGCCTCGCCGCTGCCGTCGCCAAGGCTAAGGCTCAGTCCATGCCTAAGGACAAGATCAAGTCCGCTATCGATAAGGCCTTTGGTTCGGGTGCCGATGCCGCCGTCTACGAGAACATCGTGTACGAGGGCTACGGTCCCGCCGGTGTCGCCGTCTACGTCGACTGCCTGACCGACAACCGCAACCGCACCGCTGCCGACGTCCGTTCCGCCTTCTCCCACGCTGGTGGCAACCTGGGCACCTCCGGTTCCGTCGCCTTCCAGTTTGAGCGCAAGGGCCAGATCGTCGTTGCCAAGGAGGTCCTGGACGAGAACGCCAAGAAGGAGACCATGATCGCCAACGGTGCTGCCGGTGACGAGGATGAGTTTATGATGGCGATCGCCGAGGCCGGTGGCGAGGACTACGAGGACGCCGGCGAGGAGTGGATCGTCTGGACCGCTGCCAACGACGTCATGGCTGTCTCCAAGGCACTCGAGGAGCAGGGCATCCAGGTCAAGGGCTCCGAGACCACCATGGTCCCGACCACCCCGACCGAGGTCTCCGGTACCGATGCCAAGAAGGTTCAGCGCCTCATCGACCGTCTTGAGGAGCTCGACGATGTCCAGGACGTCTACAGCACCATGGACATGACCGACGAGGTCATCGCTGCCCTCGAGGAGGAGTAGCGCCCGCACGGGTTAAGCCGTGCATATCTGGGCATAATGAAGCGAGCATGCAAGCCTCGTGGAATAGATGAGCCGGATCCGCGTGCATGAGGCACCGGACCCGGCTCTTTTATAATGATGTGAATCGTTTTGCATTCTGTGGATCAAGATTTGAAGGGAGCGCCGCATGCGCGTGCTCAAACGAGCCCTGGCGATCGTGTATCTTGCCGCCGCCGTCGTGGCGCTGGGCACGTTAGTCTGCCAGTTTTGGGGACCATATACCTATCGCTTTATGCTGCTGATGCGCGACCCCATGCTGCGCATTGTCGTGACGGCATGCGGCGGAGTTGTGGCGATTGGCGTGCTGGTAAGCTTCTTCCGCCTGATGTTTGCTCGTCGCGAGCCGTCCTGCGTGCATCCGGCGGGGGAGCGTAATATCGAGGTCACGCTCGCTGCCCTCTCCTCGTGTGCTCGCACTGCGGCAGAGCGCGACGACCGCGTGATGGTCGAGCATGTCGAGGCGCGCGTGCAGGGCTCCGACGAATCGCGTGTCCGTTTTAAGGTCGACGCCATCGCGCTCGACGACCGGGACGTGGCCTCCCTTGCAGCCGCGATGCAGCAACGTATCGAGGAGGCCTGCGACACCATGCTCGGCACGCCGGGCACGACCGCACGCGTTCGTTTTTTGCCGTCCAAGACTACCGTCCAGACCGTGGAGGTTTCCGGTGAGTGATACCAATCAAGATAAGACCGCCCGTACGCCGCGCCTGACGATTGACCAGAGCGCCACGCCGGCGAGCGAACCTGTTGATTCCAAAGCAGAGGCAACTGAGTTACAAGACGCGGCGGCCGCGGATTTTGACGAGGCTATGGGTCTCATCAAGGGTACGGGCGCTGCCATCTGGAGCTATGCTGTGCGTCATCCCAACACCACGCTCGGTGCCGTCGCTGGCTTTATCCTCGCTGTGTTGGTGCTCACGTTGGGCCTGTGGGACACGCTCGTCATTGCATTCTTCGTGCTGATCGGCGCCGTGATCGGCCAAATTCGCGACGGCGAAAACGGGATCGTCAACTTCTTCGGCCGTCTGTTTAGCGGCCGCTAATATGTATTCGACTGTCGCATCCGCGGCAGGCATAAGGAGGAACCATGGCTTTTAATACGAAGGTCGATGTGGCCGATACCGAGCTCGAGGAGAACGAGGCGGCCGTCGCCGAAGCCGAGGATGTGACGCTCGAGGACGAGGCGCTCGTCGAGGCCGAGTCCGATGCGGATGAGGACGACGAGGAAACAGACGAGTCCGAGGACTCGCTGACCTATTCCAACGGTGTGATTGAGAAGATCGTCGCTATGGCTACCCGCGAGGTGCCGCACGTCTTGGGCATGAAGGGCAACCTCATGCACTTTGTGCAGGAGCAGTTTGGTGCCGAGAATCTGACCAAGGGCGTGACGGTCGAGGTCACCGATGACAACCGCGTGGTCGTCAACATTTCCGTCATTATCGAGTACGGCGCCTACGCGCCCGCGATTTTCGACGACGTTAAGGCACGCGTGACCGAGCGTCTGGCTGCGATGACCGGCCTTGAGGTGGCGGGCGTCAACCTGCGCATCGAGGATGTCATCACCCCCGAGGAGTACGAGCACCGCACCAACCAGCACGAGTAGCCTACCAAAAAGGTAACCTGCCAAAAAGGTAACCTGCCAAAAAGGGACAGGTTTATTTTGGCAGGTTTTATCTGCGAAAACGTCAAACGGCCGGCCGCACGGATGTATGTGCGGCCGGCCGTTATTTGTATGCCCCCGATGTAGGCATACCGCTCGTCTAACTAGGGGTTGCAATCGTCGCGTTCCGCGTTACCCTAATGGGCGCATTGTTTCCAAATTGTTAACGAGAGGTTGCCGTAATGGCCGATGAGCACGAAACAGAAAGCAAGGCATGGGCAATTGAGGCCGCCGCGGCAGAGGCGGCATCGCGTGCTGCCGAGGAGATGCATCGTCCTCCCGTGGTGCCGATGGAGCGCGTGGTTGATCGCACCGATATCGAGCGCGGCGAGCGTGCCGGTCAAAAGCGCAGCCAGGAGCCGGGCTTCCCGCGCTTTTTCGCCGAGCTCAATCTGGGCCTGATTCTTACGGCCTTTGCCATCGTTGCGTTTAAAACCCCTAATCACTTTGCTTTTGGCGGCACCTCGGGCGTGTCGGTCATTCTGTCCACGCTGTTCCCGACCCTGCCCGTCGGCGTCTTTATGTGGATTATCAACGCGGTTCTCGTCGTTTTGGGCTTTATCTTTTTGGAGCGCAAGGCAATCCTGTGGAGCGTCTTCGCCTCGTTTGCGCTGTCCGCCTATGTTTCGTTTTTTGAGCTCTTTATTCCGACTGATGTTTCGATGACGGGCGATATGTGGCTCGACCTGTGCTTTGCCGTGATACTGCCGGCGCTCGGCAGCGCCATCGTCTTTGATATTGGCGCCTCGACGGGCGGCACGGACATCCTCGCCATGATCCTCAAGCGCCGCACCACGCTCGAGATTGGCCGCGCGCTGCTGTTGGTTGATATCGGCATCGTGGCCATCGCGGCCTTTTTGTATGGTCCGCGTGTCGGCCTGTATTGCGTGCTCGGCCTGTTTGCCAAGACGCTCGTGGTCGACAAGGCCATCGAGAGCATTCACCTTCGTAAGGTCTGCACGGTCATTTGTTCCGAGCCCCTTAAGGTCGAGGAGTTTATCGTCAAACATCTCAACCGTACGGCGACCATCAGTCGCGGCTACGGTGCCTTCTCGGGCAAGTGCGTGACGGTGATCATGAGCGTGCTGAGCCGTCGCGAGGCCGTGCAGCTGCGCCGCTATGCGCGCGAAGTCGATCCGGGTGCCTTTATCACGATTGTCGACAGCTCCGAGATCGTCGGCAAGGGTTTCCGCGGCACGAACTAGCACAGACGTATTCAACGAACCGCCTGCTGGCGCCGTGTATCTTGCAAATCGGTCATCTTTGAGTATTTGACCCCACATTGGGCAATAATGATGCTAAAGACATCGTTTGCGATCCAAGTGATTTGTTCAAGATACGAAGGGATGATTCTATGTTCTGCTCGCAGTGTGGCGCCCCCATGGGCGATAACGACAAGTTCTGCGGCGTGTGTGGTGCTCCTAATGCCGGTGCCGCTGGCCCCGCTCCCCAGGGACAGCCTCAGCCCCAGCAGTTTGTTCCGCAACCGCCCGTGGCGAATGCGCCAAAGGGCTGTGTGGCTCAGGCGTTCCAAGATATGACCAAGACTCCGGGTGTGCTTCAGCGTGTATGCCAAATCGCGTTTTTGCCGGCGCTGATTTGCGTTGTGTCGGTGCTCGTGTTGTTTATTCCCGTTATTGGCGGCATTGTGGCTGCCATCGGCTTTTTGGCAGCTTGCATTGCGAGCGTGTGCGGTTCCGGCTTTGGCATCGAGTGGGGTCGCGATCTGTCGCTTAAGATCGATGACGGCATGGACCGTCCGCTGATGCGTTCCACGTCGTTTGGTCTCGGAGTCTTTTCGAGCGTTATTTCGGTCGTGCTCGAGGTTATCGCTGCCATTCCCGTTATCGGTGTAGTGCTTTCGCTGGTGGAGAGCGTGGTAATTGGCGCCGCGGGCTCGTATTCGTATTACGGCTCTTATGCGCTCGAGGCTGCGCTGTTCGGTTCGCTCGGCCTGCTTGTCCTGGCGCTAATTGCCTCGGCGATTCTGGGTGTCTTCTTTAAGATGTTCGCCGACATTGCCGTGATGCACTTTGCGGTGACCGGTCGCGTCGAGAGCGCGTTTTCGCTCGATAAGGTCTGGGCGGCCTTTAAGAACAATAAGACCAAGCTGTTTTGCGCTTCGTGGCTTCCCGAGTTTTTGACGGGCCTGGTCGCCAACGTTGTCACATGGATCTTGACAGCCATCTTTGGCGCCATTGCCTCTGTCGGTATGTATAGCTACTACTATCGTCCTACGGGTATTGAGGCGATTGTTGCCGGCGGCGGCATCACACTCGTGCTGTTCCTGGTGCTGATCGCTTTCGTTACCGTATTTCTTACGGTCTTTGGCAAGATGCTCAAGTACCGTGCCGTTGGCTATTGGGTGGCACGTTATGCAAGCGAGTGGGCTGACGAGGACAAGGACGATGTCCTGACTTTTGTATTGCCCTTCGAGAAGAAGTCCGCTCCCTCGGGTTACAGTGCTCCGGATGCTTCGCCGGCACCTGCAGCCGCTCCCGCGACCGAGCCTGAGCCGGCGCCCGAGTCTGAGACGGCATCTGAGTCCGAGCCTGAGCCTGAGCCTGAGCCTGAGCCTGAGCCGGCACCTGCACCTGAGTCGGCGTCCGAGCCAAGCTCCGACGAGGAACCTCAGGACGAGTAGCCATGCCGTCTGCCATTTGGGGACGGGGTAGAAATAGTAGAAATAGCGCTTGACAGATGAGCGGGGGCGGACGTTTCGATACGTCCGCCCCCGCTCTGCTTTAGCCAGGCTGTTATGGATGGGTGTGACGACTACTCGTCGTGTTTCTCCTCGCGGCGAGCGGCAGCGCGGGCTTCGTGGATGCCTTTGATTGCGGCATGGCGAGCCGTGCGGGCGTCGTGGATGGCGCCACGAGCCTCGGCGGTCGTCGCCTTGGCAGAGCGCAACTTGGCGGCCAGATCGGGGTTGGTTTCGGCGACCGCGGTGATCGCGGGGCCGTCGAGCTCCTCTTGCGTGGGCTCGGCCAAAAAGTCGATAGCATACTGGGCGGCCACCATGGAGCCCTTTGCCAGCACGGTCTCGTCGATCTTGTAAAAGCAGGAATGCTGGGCGTACGTGGCGCCAATCTTGGGGTTACGCGTACCTACAAAGGCGAGCACGCCCGGCACGCGGCGCAGGTACTCCGAAAAATCCTCGCCCGAGAGCGTGCCACGGTAATGGCCTTGACCGGTGGGGCCCAGGCACTTGATTACGGCCTGACGGCAGCGCTCGCTCGAAGCTGCGTCGTTTTCGACCTTGTAGTTGGCGATGGTGTAGTCGGTGAGCTCTGCCTCGGCGCCCAGAGCTGCTGCGGTATGCTCCACGATGCGTCGCATAAGCTCCGGCATTTCCTCGTGGGTCGAATCGCCGTAGGTGCGCACCGTGCCGGCGAGGTAGGCCGTGCCGGCGATAACGTTGCGCGCGGTGCCGCCGTGCAGCTCGCCGACGGTGATGACAGCCGGTTCGTAGGGGCTGATCTCGCGCGAAACGATGGTCTGCAGGGCGTTGACGATCTCGGCGGCAACCATAACGGCGTCGTGGCCGCGCTGGGGCATGGCGCCGTGGCATGAGGTGCCGCGGACGTCGATGCGGAACCAGTCGGTATTGGCCATGCGCGGGCCGGGCTCGCAGCTTACGGTGCCGGCGTCGACCTCGCTCCAGATGTGCGCGGCGTAGGCACCATCGACGCCGTCGAGCACGCCCGTGCCGATCATAAGTTTCGCGCCCTGACCGTTTTCCTCGCTGGGCTGGAAGACGATGCGGACCTCGCCGTGGATGTCGTCAGTCATATGGCGCAGGATTTGCAGCGTGCCGAGCATCATGGCGATGTGGCAGTCGTGGCCGCAGGCGTGCATGCAACCCTCGTTGACGCTGGCGAACTCCTCGCCGGTCTGCTCGGTGACGGGCAGGGCGTCGATATCGGCGCGCAGCAGGATGCGGCGGCGCGGCGCGCCGTCCTCGCGGTAGGCGTCGGGCGCGGTGCCGCGGAGGGTCGCCACCAGGCCCGTCTTAAGGGGGCGCTCATAGGGGATATTCATGGCGTCGAGCTGGTTGGCGATGTCGGAGGTTGTGCGCTCCTCGGCGAGGCTCAGCTCCGGGTGCTTATGGAAGTGCCGACGCTGCTTGATGATATAGGGCTCAAACTCGGCGGCGATATCTCGGATGGCCGCGGTGACGTCGTCTGCCGCGCGAGCCTCGGTCGCCGCCATAATCTGCTGTGCCTTGGTCTTCGTCATGATCGATTTGCTCCTTGCTGGGTTGATCGCAAAATCGTACAGGCTCTCTCCAGTATGCCACCTGCCGCTAGGGCTGGCAAAGCTGCCGTTTGCCGCTTGGCATTTTGTAACCGAGACGGGGGAGTACACTCGGGGGTGTTGAATTTCCTGCCAGAGATGGGGATGCCCATGCAACATATCGATCGGATTATCCGCTCCAAGAACGTCTTTACCGCGCAAGACGGCATCGATACTGCTCGTGAGCTGGCGATTGCCATCGCAGGTGACCGTATCGTCGCAGTCGGCAAGCCCGATGACGTGATCGCCGCCGCTCCCGCCGCCACGCCGGTTCTCGACTACGGCGAGCAGTTTGTCTGCCCCGGTTTCCATGACGCTCATCTGCACTTCTTCCATACCTCGGTCGGTTCTTCGCCGTACATGCTCATGGATATGGGCACGTCCGAGGCGGCGCTGGTGCAACATGCGCTCGAGTTTTCCCAGGACCTGCCCGACGACGCTTGGGTTGTGACGCAGGGCTGGCGCGACTACCGTTGGGACCCGCCCGAGCATCCTACCAAGGCGTCGCTCGATGCGGCATTCCCCGATCGTCCCTGCGTTATGTACTCGGGCGACGGCCACACGCTGTGGCTCAACAGCCGCGCACTCGAGGCGCTCGGCGTCACGCGCGACAGCGAGCCGCCGGCGGGCGGCAGCTACGACAAGGACGCAAACGGCGAGCTCACGGGCATTGCTCACGAAGCGGCTGCCATGCAGCTGTTGCCGCGCTGTCTTGAGTGGCTGGGCGAAGATCGCATCGCAAGCGCTTACGCCGATCAAATGAGGCGCATGGCCGAGCAGGGTATCACCTCGATCTGCGATATGTCGCTCATGCCCATGCCGGGCTGTGATTTTATCCGCGACGATGTCTACGACAAACTGCAGACGGCCGGCAAGCTGGGCATTCGTGCCCATCTGTTCCCCACGCTGCTGGATGACCAGTCGCGTCTAGAAGAGCTCCAGGTACGTTACGCGAACAACGCGCTGCTTTCGGCGCCAGGTTTTAAGCAGTTCTTCGACGGCGTGTCGAGCGAACACACGGCATATCTCACCGAGCCCTATACCAATCCGCGCTTCCCGGGCGACCAGGGTCGTCTGACGGTCCCGGCTGAGCGCATGCGCAAACTGGTTCTGGCGGCCGCGGAGCGCGGTCATACCGTACGCATCCACGTTATTGGTGACGGTGCGATTCATGCCGCGCTGGATATCTTCGAGGAAGCGGCCGACCTGTACGGCCTGCCCCAGCACGGCCATAACACGCTCGAGCACCTGGAGAACCTTCTGCCCGAGGACATCGACCGCCTGCGCAAGCTCAACGTGGTTGCTTCGAGCCAGCCCTGCCACATTACACTCGACCCGGGTGGACCGGAGCGCGATCTGGGCCTGGAGCGCAGCCGCATCATGTGGCCGTTCGCAACCTATAAGCAGCGCGGCATTCGCCAAGCCTTCGGTACCGACAGCCCTATCACGCCCGTTACCAGCATGAACGTGCTCTACACGGCCATCACGCGCCAGGACCCCAAAAGCCACTGGCCCGAGGGCGGCTGGTTGCCGAGCGAGCGCATCGATGCGGCAACAGCCTTGCGCAACTACACCCTGGGCAGCGCCTATGCAGCGGGCGACGAGCAAAACCTCGGCAGCTTGGAGCCTGGCAAGTACGCCGACCTGGTAGTCCTGGACCAAAACCCGCTCACCATCGACCCCCAAGAGCTCCAGGCCACCAAGGTTCAGGCCACCTACCTGGCAGGTAACGTAATCTACGAGCGCTAGCCTCATACCTCACTCATAGGGGGCACGTTTCAGCAACGTGCCCCTTTCTTATTCGCACCATCTGCATCGCCATTTTGCTGCACTGACTTTCCTGAATGCCGGGGCCGAATTAGTCAACCTGGCTCCCGGGGCGGACCGGAGGGCATGAAGTTTGTCGCGAGTTCCGCACGCAAAGGAAAGCACTTAATGTGCTTTCCGTCTT
>OIEB01000637.1_pt1 | contig 11766 bp, 8 predicted proteins | sample 1581711 | NCBI WGS metagenome assembly OIEB01 (sample SAMEA3882549, study PRJEB24775) | human gut metagenome | biome: human-associated habitat; feature: intestine environment; material: feces | place: Netherlands | collected 2009/2010 | reverse complement strand
ACTGGCTGACGTCCTTCGCTCCGGTGATCACATAGCCGACCTCTCCTGCGCCAAGCGCCTTGGTGGGCATCATGTCGGGGCTGATCACGCCGATTTCGATGGGGTCATGCGTCATGCCGATACCCATCATGTGCAGTTTCTCGCGCGATTTCAGTTCACCGTCGACCATACGAATGTAAGTGACGATGCCACGATAGGAGTCGTATACGGAGTCGAAAATGAGCGCGCGGGCAGGCGCGTCCGGGGCGGGCACTTCGGCGACGATACGGTCGAGCAGTTCGGCGACGCCTTCTCCGGTTTTGCCGGAGACGCGCAACACGTCGGACGGGTCACAACCAATCAGGCCGGCGATTTCCTCGGCATGCTTGTCGGGTTCGGCGCTGGGCAGGTCGATTTTGTTGAGCACGGGGATGATGGCCAGATCATGGTCGATGGCCATATACAGATTGGACAGGGTCTGCGCCTCGATACCCTGCGATGCATCGACAACGAGCAGCGCGCCGTCGCATGCGGCAAGGCTTCTGGAAACCTCATAGTTGAAGTCAACATGGCCCGGGGTGTCAATCATGTTTAAAATGTACTCCTCGCCGTCGGCCGCTTTGTATACGGTACGGACCGCCTGTGCCTTGATCGTGATGCCGCGCTCACGCTCCAGATCCATATTGTCCAGCACCTGATCCTGCATCTCACGCTCGGTCAAAAGGCCTGTTTTCTGAATAATACGGTCCGCAAGGGTTGATTTTCCATGGTCGATATGGGCAATAATACAAAAATTACGAATTTTACTCTGATCTATTCCTGACAAGTTTTTTCCTCCTGCTTTTTCCCTACGATACCAGATTGCTCCATATTTCGTACTCCCGCAATCTGTCTATTTTGTATGATACGAAATTCCACTCAAAAAAGCAAGATAAATTTATCCGCCTGATGCCGGACTTTTGCCCGACAGAACCTTATGCAGGATATCCGCAAACGGCCCCATTGCATTTTTCACCTCCTCGACCGTATTCGTCTGCGCACCAACCTCGAGAAGAACAGATCTCGGGCGGAGATGGAGGTTGTAGCGGTAGCCTTTTAAATAGATACAGCGCGAAAAGCCGGGATAATACTGTTTTGCCTCATACTCCATCTGAAAGGAAAATGCAAGGTTTTCCGCCTGATACGGATTGGGCAGGCTTGTCAGTTCGCCGCTTTCTTTCGTGCGGGAAAGGCCGTTGAAAAACATGATCTGTGCGGTCGGCTTTCCGTTGATTTCTGTCACAAGACGTTTTGAACCATTGACCCCGTCCCGGTGCAGGTCGATCACGACCTGAATGGACGGGTGTTCTTCCAGCGCCGCTGCGATGACCGGCTCCGCGTAGTTGTAGGCGCGGCTCCGCTCGAGACAGCCTTCTTTCATGTCAAATGCCTCTGTAATATGAAGCACTTCGTATCCGTACTGCTTTTCCAGAAGCTCCTGCAGATCATCACCGAGGCCGATTACCGTGTCCGCCCTTTCTCCCGGACGGGAATCGGCGAAGGTTTCCTGCGAATGGGTATGATAGATCAGAATCTGCGGGCCTTCGGCATTTTCCGGCAGGGTCAGGTCTTTTCCGAGCAGGGTGCTGCCGTCGATCTCGCCCGGCAGGACCGAAGTGTTGGGATCGACAACGAAGAAGCGGTTCAGGAGCGCCTGCGGGTCAGCAAGAAGGTCAGGTGAAATTGTCTCCTGAATCGTGTCGGCCTCCGGGTAGAGAATCTCACGCGGTGCGCCGCCGGTTTCGATGGTCTCCTCCGGGACAGACTGCGGCGCTTCGGGTTCTGCCGTTGATGCCGACTCTCCGGCTGCCGGTTCTGTGATTCCTGTTTCCGTCTGCTCCGGCTCCGTGATTTCCATTCCATCTTTTTGAGTTTCATCTTTTTGAGTTCCATCCTTTTGATCTTCCTCAGTTCCCTGCTCCTTCGATTCTGTCTGCCCTCTTTCTGCTCCCGGTCCCGGATTCGAATCCTGCTTCGCCGTATCCGTTTCCGCTGCTTCTGTCCCGGCAGACAGCGTATTTTCTGTCGTGCTTCCCTCCCGAAGCGCCGGTATCTGATCCCGCACTGCCGCGAGGAGATTTTCCATCCATCCCCTTCCGTCCTCTTTTCCGTCATAAAAAAGAAGCGGCATCATCACATCCACGGATAACTGCTCCGCCTGTGCTGCCGCCCGCTGCAGCAGAACTTTCCCCTCTAAGAAATGATTTTTCCGGAGAACCGCTGCACTGCGGAACAGCAGTATACTGCAGGACAGGAAAAGACATCCCCATCCGAACCATCGTCCATTTCGCCTGGCATTCCACATATTATCACCATATTCATGATATGTTACAGTTCCCCGGAAAATGCCTGATTCATACCTGCCGCAAGAACCCCGGCCAGGCGGCGGACCATCTCGTCGATCTCTTTTGTCGTCACGTAAAGGCTTTCGAGCGCCGGTGAAATGACTTCTCCCAGAAATTCATCCATCTCGGACTCCTCCAGCGATTCCAGAACGCCTGCGACGGCATCGTGGACGATCGTTCCTGCCCCTACAACGGTCGGCACACCGATTCCGATGACCGGCACGCCGAGCGTCTCCTGATTTAAGGCATTGCGGTGGTTTCCGACGCCCGAGCCCGGCCAGATTCCGGTGTCGGCAAGCTGGATCGTACAGTTCAGCCGGTGAATACTGCATGCGGCAAGGGCATCCACGGCGAGAATCACATCTGGATGGGTCTGTTCTGCCGTTCCGCGCAGGATTTCCACTGCCTCCATGCCCGTCTGTGCCATAACGCCGGGAGCAAGGGCACTCACTTCCCGGCCCTTCTTTCCGTAGGTGCGCACCAGATGGCGCGTAACGTTAAGCTGCTCCACCGTCTCCGGCCCGAGCGCATCCGGCGTGATGCCGCGGTTGCCGAGGCCGGCCACAAGAACGGATCCGCACGCTTCCGGCACCATTTCCATCAGACAGTGGGAAAACTCCTCCGCCGCTTTCCGGCTCTCCTCCTCGTCTGCCGTCAAAAGCAGCGGCGCTTCGATCGTCACATACGTCCCTTTCGGCTTTCCCATCATTTTTGCACCCTGCTCCGATGTGATTTTCACAATGGTTGTCTGAATTTCCGCCTTTCTTTTCTTCTTCTCAATCTCGACCCCGGAGATCTCCACATGGTCCCTCTCAAATTTTTCCTGATTCTCCATCGCCAGGTCTGTCCGCATCCTATACTTTCCTATCATACTTTTCTCCTTCTCCTGTATTTTTGTTGTAGTTTTTGCAATTTTTCCAAAAATATGTATTGACAAACCATGCGAAATATTATAGGATAATAAAGCATGTTTCAGTGGAGCGCCCGTGTCTGTTCCATTGAATAACATCCCTTAAATCACATTAATTTTAAAAATATTGGAGGTGTACAGTTTGGCTAACATTAAATCCGCAAAGAAAAGAATCCTGGTAAATCAGACAAAGGCAGACCGCAACAAAGCAATCCGTTCTGCAGTTAAGACTTCTATGAAAAAAGTAGATGCTGCTGTTGCTGCAAACGATAAAGAGGCTGCTGCTGCTGCATTAGTAAATGCGATCTCTACCATCGACAAGGCTGCTTCTAAAGGCGTTTATCATAAAAACAACGCTGCCAGAAAAGTATCCAATCTGAGCAAAGCTGTAAACTCAATCGCATAATCAAGATATAAAACAAAGAGAACTTAGTCATAACGTCATGTGGCTGGGTTCTTTTTTTATGCTTACCAAAAGAGTGCGCCGCGACAGATCTTTTGATAAACACAGAACAAGGCGTACCGGTACAGGAAAACTGGCCGATACGCCTTGTTCTTTTTAGAAAACTCTGCTCTTACGCCGCCCTGCTGTATTTCGTAATCAGCAGCTCCACGCTCAGCAGATCGGAAATTTTTCCCGTCTTCACGTCCTCTTCCATCTGCACGCAGTCATTGACCGCCGCTTTTAATTCCTCCGCCGCATACTGGCGCGACATGGGAATATAGTTCCGCACAACGAAGCTCTGCAGTCCCGTCCGTTTTGCGATCGTCGCCTGATCGCAATGCTCTGCCAGCAGCTCTTTGACCTGCAGCAGCAGATTAAACTGGCGTGCCAGCAGAAAGAGAATCCGCATCGGCGGCTCCTTTAAAGCCAGCAGATCCTGATACAGATCGAGCGCTTTCCGCTGCTTCTTCTCCGTTACCGCGCGGATCATCTCGAAAATCCGGTTCGTAATCTGCGTTGTGCAGACTGCCTCGATATCCGCCCGCGTGATCACATCTCTTCCCATCGTATAGCTGAGCAGTTTTTCCAGCTCCTGCGAGATATTTCCCATATCCGTGCCCGTCTTTTCCAGAAAATCTTCCATATCCTGGCGCGTAATCTTTTTTCCCTCTTTTTTCATCATGCCGAGTACCCAGGTCATCAGCGTCTTTTCGTCCTGACGAGCAAATTCCACTGCTCTTCCCTGCTTCTGCACCGCCTTGTACATACGGTTCCGCTTATCGACTTCCTCCTCCACGAAGATCAGCACCAGATAATCCGGCAGGGATCCCATGTAGTCTGCCAGCGCGTCGGCTTTGTTTTTGAAAAATCCTGTATTTTCCAGCAGAATCACACGGCGGTCCGCAAAAAACGGCATCGTCTCCGCAAGGTCAATCACTTTGGGAATCTCGGTTCCTTTTCCCTCAAAGCGGGAGAAATTCATCGTGTCGTCCTCCGGCAGCAGTGCGTTTTTCAGCTTGTTTTTATACTGATGCTTCAGATAGGCTTCTTCTCCGTAGAGCAGGTAGGCCTGCTTAAAATTCTGCGTTTTGATATCTTCTAAAATGCTTTTCATTCCATCCTCTTTCTTTCGTTCCGGCAGAAGCACGTTTGCGCAGTGCCGCAGCAGCCGGAGCTTTTGACCATTCAGGAGACGGGAAATTCCACATCCGACCGGTATCCGTGAACCGCCAGGCGGTCACGCTTCAGCTGTACTGTCACGGCTCCATCCACCGGTGTTCCGTAGATATGGCTTTTGCAGGCACGAAGCCGCTCCAGCAGCTCCCGGTGCGGATGGCCGTACCGTCCCGGCCACGCGCAGGAAATCAGGCTGATCTGCGGCTGTATGCGGTTCAGAAATGCCTCGCTCGTTGAATTTCTCGAGCCGTGGTGCGCCACCTTTAAAATCTGGCACCGCTCTGCCGCCCCCAGGACCTCTTCTTCTCCGCTTCCCTCCAGATCTCCCGTCAGAAGTGCGCGGCAGGCACCGCAGGAAAGCTGTAATACAACACTTCCGGCGTTTTCCTCTCCCGTATAGTCTTCGCACGCTCCCGGATGAAGTACCGATACGGTGAGTTCTCCTGCACGGATCTCGTCTCCCTTTTTTAGATATTCTACCATAATTCCCGCTTTTTGTGCGGCTAAAATAAAAGGATTTTCTTTTTCGCTTCCTTTCATCCACACAGGCAGGAACAGATGGCGGATGCGAAGCGCCGTTTTCTGCTCCCCGATCAGCTCCAGCAGTTCGAGGATTCCGTTCGTGTGATCTGCGTCCGGGTGCGTGATAACAACGGCATCAAGAGCGGCAATGCCGCGCTGTTTCAGATATGGGAGAATCCTTTTTTCCCCGACCGCAGACGCACTGCTGCTCCCGCCGTCATTCAGCATCACAAAACGGCCGCTCTCCACCACCAGCGAATCGCCCTGGCCGACGTCCAGCGCTGTAATGGAAAACGTTTCCCGGGGACGGTAAAAAAGCAGAACACAGGCAAAAAACATGGTAATACCAAAGAGCATCCGCTCCCGCTTTCGTGCCTGCGCACCTTTTCGTTTTGCCCCATCCGGATTCATCTCCCGTTTTCGTTTTCGCACATACAGTATCACCAGCAGACCGGTCAGAATGATTCCATATCCTGCCATCTGCCATTTTTCCGGCTGACCGCAGATCCACACATTTCCCGGAATCTGTGCGACCGCCGCTGTCATCTGCCGCAGAAGTGTGAGCAGGAACCGCGCCGGAAGCAGAACAACACTTCCCGCTTTCACGCTTGCCAGTCCCGCCAGAAGCCCCGCAGCACCCGTCAGCAGCACCGCCGTCATGACAGCTCCTGCAAACAGATTCGGCAGAAACGCAAAGAGCGGAATCTCATAAAAATACCACGCCTGCAGCGGGATCATGACAAGCTGCAGGGAAAGGTACACCATCGCAGCCTCTTTTCCTTTCGCCGCAAGCTTTTCCAACCCCGTTTTTTCCCCGCGTCTCTTCCGTTCCGCCTTCTCCCCCGCCAGAACCGGATAAACCCCGGAAATGGCTGTTACTGCTCCAAACGAAAGCCAGAACCCGCTCTGCTCCAGATACGAGGGGTTTTCTGCCAGCATCAGAATTGCCGCAAGAGAGAGCGCACTTAAGGAATCATACGTCCTTCCCACTGCGACAGCTCCCATCCGCACCGCAAACATCACCACTGCACGCACGGTCGCCGTTCCGCTGCCGGTAAACATGCCATACAGCACCATACCGGCGGCCGCTGCCAGAGACGCGGAAGTTTTCGGCAGATGCAGCGCCATCAGCAGCCGTCGGAGTGCCATGCCGAGCAGCATCAGATGCATGCCGGAAACGGAAATCAGGTGCAGCAGACCGCTCTGCTGATACGCCAGATACGTCTCCTCCGTGAGTTCCGACCGTTCCCCGAGCAGCATCGCAGAAAGCACACCTGCCTCCTCCTCCGGCATCATTTCTTTTAAAACGGCACAGCACCGCTCCCGCTCCAGCCGGAGCGCTTCGCCGAGATTCCACCGCCCGACATCCACAACTTCCTCCCGCTCCGAAATCACGTAGAACGCACAGCCTTTTCCCTCATAATATGTTTTCTCATCAAACATCCCCGGATTGCGCGGGCTTTCCGGCTTTTTTACAGTTCCGTACACCCGCACAGCGGCTCCGACCGGCAGATCTCCCCGCTTTGCGAGCAGATAAATTTTCCCTTTGCTTCCCTCCCCGCGCAGCACATACCCGTGGCCCGGAGAACGCCCGCAATCCGCAGCAGCACAAGCACCAGCATGAATCCAAGACACGCCAGGCACATGGGCCGTTTTCTCATGTATCTTTTTCCTCCAGATAAGACAGGTCTTCCTCGTAGAACTGATTGAGTTTCATCGTTTCACGGAAGGTTACATCGCTCTCTCCGTTGATGGAAAACTGCACCTTATCCACCTTACAGTTCGCCGTGATGGAATCCACCACCGCGTAAATCGGAATCTGCTCCGCCACACTCGAAAGCGCAGAATCCTTAAAAGATTTGTCAAAATTCACATAGGCAATCCGATCGGATGTCGTGACACTTAAGACATTCATCGTATCCGGCAGCACTGCATAGTGGCCGTCTTCTTTCGGTCCCTTCATCAGCTGCTCCACCACGACACGTTCCAGCGGAATGTTCGTGCTGTACGGCACCCGCCGCGTCTCTTTCACAAGATGATCGCCTGCTTCATTTGCAAAATACAGTGTCAGCGTCGCATACTGATACTGATAAATTTCCCTTCCGGAATTTTCCAGAAAGCTGTCCGCCGTCATCGTTCCGATCTCGCGTCCTTTGGAATCCTTTAACGGATCCCCGTCAATCAGAAGCGTCACGCGCTCCACCTCCGGAACCTGCACAAAGGTACGCACCAGTCCTGCACGCACCAAAACCTCCTGCGGCCGCGCAAGCTCTCCGTACTCTCCACCTAAGTTCAGCGTAAGGAGCCCGTTCTCCAGCGTATACGTCTTGATGGAAATCCCATTGGAAAGAAGTGCCTGGTTTCCGTCCCTGGCAGGTTTCTCCTGCAGCGCGTCAACCAGCTCCTTGATCAGTTTCTGATCCGTTCCTTCTTTTGGTTCATACGGCTCCTGCACCAGTGTTGTGCCGGTTTTGTCCAGGCAGTACAGGTGATACGCCGACTCCTTCTAGCTCTTCTGCCACTGCCCGCAGCCGCTAAGAAGCAGCACGCCGGCCAGCAGTACGCCAAGTATCCGTTTCATGTGCGCCACCTCCTACATCACGTAATTCAGAGGAATCCGCACGGAAAATGTCGTTCCCTCGTTTTCTTTGCTGTATACACGGATCGCTCCCCGGTGCATGACAATCGCGCTCCGCGCAATCGCAAGGCCAAGGCCGTGCCCCTCGCTCGTCCGTGATTCGTCTCCGCGCACAAAGCGTTCCATCATTTCCTCCGCTTCAAAATTCATCTCATAGGCGGAAATGTTTTTCATCGTCACGAAAATCTCCCCTTTTTCCTTCCCTGCGTCAATGTAAACTCTCGTTCCGCCCAGGCTGTATTTCAGGATATTTTCCACGAGATTCTGTATCACGCGGTACATTTTCCCATTATCCCCAAGGAACGGCAGCGGCTCATCTCCGAGCGCCGTGCGGAACGACAGATTGCTCTGCGCAATCGCATCGTCCATATCGGCGAGGGTCTGCTCGATCAACCGTTTCATATCCATTTTTTCCATCTGGAATTTTTCGGTTCCGCTTGTCGATTTGGAGAGCTCGAAGAGGCTTTGGATCATCTCCTTTAGCTGTTCCTGTTTCACAGAAATCACTTCGACGTAATCCTGTGCCGCCGGTGTCAGATCCTCTTTTTTCAGAAGATCCGTATAGCCGACCATCGAGGTGAGCGGGGTTTTCAGATCGTGCGATACGTTGGTAATCAGGTCAATTTTGAGACGCTCCGCCTGCATCTGTTTTTCTACGCTCTTCTGCATAGCGCTCTCAATATTTTCCAGCTCTGCAAACGCCGGATACAGCAGGGATTTTTCGGATATTTCATGGATCCGGCTTTCCATGCTGCCTTCTGCCATCGTATGGATCTGTTCCATCAAAAGGCCCATCTCCCGGTTCAGGCGACTGCGGTATGTTTTCCAGGCAAACAGAATTAAAATCAGCGTGGTCAGCCCAAGAAGAATGACAAACAGCACCTCGCCATCCATTCCGTTTATCAGTCCGGTGATCATGGTAATCACGATTAGAAGTTCCGCAATCAGTGCCACACGGAACGGCCATTTACTCTGACCGGCAAGCTGCCGTTCCAGGCTGGTCCGATCTCTGTAACGCTTCCTTTCTCTGCAAAAAAAGGACATTTCTCTCAGTTGTTTCTTTTCATAGCGACAGACAAGAATGCCGGCACTGAGAAGGAAAACGCCACAGATTCCAAAAAACAGAAGACCTGTCTGCACACACTCTATTACAGTACCCCATTCGGCAACAATGCGGTATCTGGCATAGCTGTGCCGGAGCGGCTGAAGCCATCCGAAAAAAGCAAATCCTCCGACAAGAACCAGAAGCTCATTTGGCACCTTTTCGGATTTTTTCAGAAACAGCTGCTCTTTCTCTGCTTCCGCAGCGGCTCTTGCCTCAAACTGCATCTGCCGGGATTTTTCTATTTCATCTGTCTCGGACTTATCTGCGGCTGCCCCTTCGCTGCTTTTTGCTGTTTTTCCCGCTTTTTCCGGTTCGCTGCCGGCAAAAGCAGTCATTTTCGAGTTCCCGGTATTTTTTCGGAATTTCCATACCAGATACAAGGCTGCGGCTATGCCCAAAACGCCGACTACCGTCACTCCAATGCCGATACCCCATTCGATGTTGCGCCACATTCCCCATTCGAATTCACTGGCCCATTTCCGCAGAAGCTTTCCGCACAAAATCAGTACCATAGAAAGATCGGTAAGCATCCACAGCAGGATGCGTTTTTCAGTTTCCGTCAATTTTTTCAATTTTGTATCCAATTCCCCACACCACCTTTAAATATTTTGGATTTTTCGGCGTAATTTCGATTTTCTCACGAATGCGCCGGATATGAACCATGACGGTATTTTCTACGCTGTAAGCATCCTCCTGCCAGACCTGGCTGTAGATTTCTTCGGCTGAGAATACATAGCCGGGATGCTCCATCAGAAGCTCCATGATTTTGTACTCGGTTGCGGTCAGGCGGACGGATTCGCCGTCCACCAGGAGTTCTTTGGTGTTTCGGTTCAGCAGCAGACCGCCGTTTTTCAGGATATCCTGGTCTGGCATGGTTCCGTTTGCGGCGCCTAAGGAAAAGTAACGGCGGAGCTGGGATTTGACACGTGCCATGAGTTCGGCGGTATTATACGGCTTTGTCACGTAATCATCGGCGCCCATCGAAAGTCCGATGACTTTATCGCTCTCTTCGGTTTTCGCGGAAAGCATGATAATCGGGATGTTGTTTTTTTCTCTTATTTTCATCAGGGCGGAAAGGCCGTTCATTTTGGGCATCATGACATCGAGCAGGATCAGATGGATCTGTTCGGTCATGAGGATGTCGAGTGCCTCCATGCCGTTGTAGGCTTTTTTTACCCTGTAGCCTTCCAGTTCTAATAGTTTGCCGAGAGATCTTACGATTTCCCGGTCGTCGTCTACGACTAATATGTTGTATTGGCTCATCTCGTTTTTCCCCTCTTGGTTCTATGGTGTTTATCATAGCAGAGAAAACGGAGATTATTTGGATAAAAAACTGACATTTTTCTTAAAATGTAATCCCCCATTACGTTTTCCTGCTTTTTTTACAAAAAAAACACTGATTGGTAGAATTGTAAGCTGGTGTAAAAAATAAAAACAAACGCATATAAATTAGTAAAAATGCCTGCCATAGCACCTGAAAATGTGGAAAAAGATAAAAAAAGTCAATATAAGTGGACAAAATACACAATATCAAACTGGGATTTTATTTGATATGATGTAAATATCACAAATAAGCAAAGAAAATGCGTAATAAAAACGCACAAAACAACGGAAAGGATGGGGAGCATGGCGAAGGAAAAGGTGAAAAAGAAAAGAGGACAGAAAATCACACCTGCAATTTTGTGGAAACAGCGCTGGCTGCTTGTAATGTCAGTACCATTTGTAATCTGGCTGATTATCTTCAAGTATATTCCACTTTGGGGATGGACGATGGCGTTTCAGGAGGTAAAACCGGCAACGTTCGCACTTCCGATCTGGGAGAGAACCTGGGTTGGATTTAAGAACTTTACAGATGCATTTAAAGACCGTCTGTTCACACAGACATTAATCAACACATTGGGAGTAAGCTTCCTTGACATCGCGGTTGGAACGATCGCAGCAATCGCATTTGCGGTTCTTCTGAACGAGATGTTCTTTATGAAGTTCAAAAAAGTAACGCAGACCATTTCTTATCTGCCGCATTTCCTTTCCTGGATTATTGTTACCGGTATTTTACATGATGCATTATCGGGCACCGGTATTATCAACGAACTTTTAGTGAACTTTGGTATTTTAGACCAGCCTCTCAACTTCTTTGCATATCCGAAATACTTCTGGCCGATCGTGGCATTTGCAAATGTATGGAAAGAGACAGGATGGAATGCGATCATCTATTTATCTGCGATCACAGCAATCGATCCTTCACTCTATGAAGCTGCAAATATGGATGGTGCGGGCCGCTGGGCAAGAATCAAATATTTCACACTTCCCGGAATTAAGCCGACGATCATGATCTTACTTTTAATGAATGTCGGAAACGTACTGAATGCAGGTTTTGAGATCCAGTATCTGCTTGGAAACGGTCTGGTACAGAGCGTATCGCAGACCATCGATATTTATGTATTAAAATGGGGCATCAGCCAGAATGATTTCTCCATTGGTACGGCAGCCGGTATTTTCAAGAGTCTGGTTAGTATCATTCTGATCGTGATCGCCAATCAGATCGCAAAACGTAACGGCGAAGAAAGGCTGTTTTAGGGGGTATTGGTATGGAAGCAGTAACAACAA
>OIEB01000609.1_pt1 | contig 12324 bp, 4 predicted proteins | sample 1581711 | NCBI WGS metagenome assembly OIEB01 (sample SAMEA3882549, study PRJEB24775) | human gut metagenome | biome: human-associated habitat; feature: intestine environment; material: feces | place: Netherlands | collected 2009/2010 | reverse complement strand
CCGCGTTTTGCTTCCCGCCGATGTTTCGCAGGATGAGTTGCTGGCGGCTATTAAGGACATCAATGCTGACTCGGCCGTTCACGGTTGCCTGATGTTTCGCCCGCTGCCCGCTGGGCTTGATGAGGATGCAGTTGCCGCGGCACTCGATCCCGCCAAGGATGTTGACTCCATGACGCCGGCCTCGCTGCTTACCACGCTTTCGGGGCGAGGCAAGGGCTTTGCTCCTTGCACGGCCGAGGCCGTGTTGGCGTTGCTGGGCCATTACGGCGTTGAGCTGGATGGGGCCAAGGTCGCGGTCGTCGGTCGGTCGCTGGTGATTGGTCGTCCCGTAGCCGCCATGCTTACGGCTCGCAATGCCACGGTGACGACCTGCCATACGCATACGCGCGACTTGGCTGCCGAGTGCCGTGCAGCTGATATTGTGGTTGCGGCCGTTGGACGTGCGCGCACGATTGGCACGGATGCGGTTCGCGATGGCCAGACAATCATCGATGTTGGCATAAATTGGGACGAGGCCGCTTGCAAGCTGGTCGGGGACGTGGATTTTGATGCTGCGGAGCCGATCGTTGGCGCAATTACTCCCGTGCCGGGCGGCGTGGGGGCTGTGACTACCGCGATCCTTGCCAAACACGTGATTGAAGCGGCGGAGCGCGCATCGAAATAGGCATTTTGGGCTGTATAGAGGGTCAGTTATATACCCGCTGTGCAAAAAACGCCAAATATGAGTACTGTTGCCAAGATAGTCACATATGTTTTATGGGATTTGGGCTTCCTAGCGATATCCATTATCGTTAGGAAGCCCATTTTATTGAACCTATGGGGAATAACGTTGTCTTGCTTTTGCACAAATGGGGATTTCCGGCACTCGTTACAAAGAAATTTGCTGCTACTAAATTGGTGACAGTACTCATATTTGGCATTTTTTGCACACAGGGGTCCCGAGGGGGTCTCGAGGGGCCGTGGTTTCGCCCTTTTCGCGCCGAAGCGATACACTGTTGCCGTTTGATTTCTTCGCTCAAGGAGGATGCGCATGCCGTGCACAACGATTTTGGTTGGTAAGAACGCGAGCTACGACGGGTCGACGCTGGTCGCCCGCAATGAGGACTCGTCCAACGGGGTGTTTGAGCCCAAGCGCATGCGCGTGGTGCATCCCAATGAACAGCCGCGTGTCTACACGAGCGTCTTGAGCCACCTTACCGTTGAGCTGCCCGATAATCCCATGCGTTACACAAGCGTCCCCGACGTTGTCCCGGGTCATGGCATTTGGGCCGAGGCCGGCTTCAACGAGCTTAATGTTGGCATGTCCGCAACCGAGACGCTCACCACCAACGAGCGTGTCCGCGGCGCCGATCCGCTCGTGGACTACGTGCCCGCCAAGGGCAACGAGGGCGAGGACGGCTATGTTCCGGCGCAGCCCGGTGGCTTGGGCGAGGAGGACACGGTGACCCTGGTGCTGCCGTATGCCAAGTCCGCCCGCGACGGCGTGCGTATCCTGGGCGACCTGCTCGAGCGCTACGGCACCTACGAGAACAACGGCGTCGCCTTTAGCGACGTTGACGAGATCTGGTGGCTCGAGACCATCGGCGGCCACCACTGGATTGCCAAGCGCGTGCCCGATGACGCCTATGTGACCATGCCTAACCAGCTGGGTATCGATAGCTTTGACCTGAACGATGCCGAGGGCGCTCAGGTCGACCACATGTGTTCCGCCGACCTGCGCTCCTGGATGGCCGAGTGGCATCTGGATTTGACGCTGGGCGTTAAGGGCGACGGTCCGGCGACGGTCTTCAACCCGCGCGAGGCCTTTGGCTCGCACAGTGACAGCGACCACGTCTATAACACGCCGCGCGCCTGGTACATGCAGCGCTGCCTCAACCCCAGCGATGTGTGGGACGGTCCCGACGCCGACTACACGCCCGAGAGCGACGACATCCCCTGGAGCCGCGTACCCGAGCGCAAGGTGACCATCGAGGATATCAAGTACGTGCTTTCGAGCCACTACCAGGGCACGGAGTACGACTGCTACGGCAGCAAGGGCACGCCCGCCACACGCGGCGCCTATCGTCCCATCGGCATCAACCGCAACAGCCAGCTCGCCGTGCTGCAGCTGCGCCCCTATGCGCAGCCGGCGTATCGCGCCGTGCAGTGGATGGCCTTTGGCTCCAACTCGTTTAACGCGCTCGTGCCGCTGTACGCCAATGTCGAGACCATGCCCGAGTACTATGCCGACACGCAGGCTCGCGTGACGTCCGAGAATTTCTATTGGGCAAATCGCCTGATCGGTGCCTTGGCCGATGTTCGCTTCCATGAGTGCGGTCGTGCAGTCGAGGATTATCAGGAGAAGGTCGGCGGCATGGGCCACAAGCAGATCCACGACATCGATGCCGCCGTGGCCGCGCTGCCCGAGGCCGAGGTGCCCGCCGAGCTCGCCCGCGCCAACGAGGCCTTTGCCGAGCGCGTGCGCTTGGAGACCGATGCCCTGTTGGGCAAGGTGCTCTACACCACGAGCTGTGCCATGAAGAACTCCTTCGCGATGAACGATAACATTAGGTAAAAGCCGCATTGCAGCGAACGAGCGGGGCAAACGCCGTCAAAGGCTTTGCCCCGCTCGATTTCTATCCCGGCGACAAACGATTTTGTGTCGTTCGCCCAATCTTGGGTACAAGAAGGCCATTGCAGTTGTTCACGATTGGAGCCAACCATGGTTATGAAATTCGATCAGCTTGTTAACGGTGCCATCAACGTGGGCTTCGGCGCCGCTGCCGTTGCCGTCGAGGGCGGCAAGAAGGTCCTCGACGACCTCAATACCAAGGGCGAGCAGGTCCGCAAGGACGCCGGCACCCCCGATATCGCCCGCAGCGTGTCCGACATGTTCGAGCAGGCCGGTGGCACCATCTCCGACCTGACCGAGCGCCTTGGCATGCAGGGCGAGACTGCGGCACAGCGCGTGCTCGACGAGCTTATCCTGGCCCGCGTCCGCGTTATGACCGCCCCCGAGCGCACGGCCTTCCTGGCCCATGTGCGCGACATCGTCGATTCGGTCGAGGATAACGTGACCTCGGTGCCCGTCGAGTCTGTTGAGCCCGACGATGCAGAGGACACCGAAGAGGCCGAGTAACAGCGCAGATGGCAGATTCCACTACCGATTACAACAATCTAGATCCCTTGGGTGACGAGACGGCGGTTGTCGATGAGGTCGAGGCCGCCGTCTCGGGCGCTCGCAAGAAGCCGCGCGCTGTCGATATGGTCCCCGAGGAGCCCGACGCGATGGCGCCGGACGAGGAATACCAGCTCACGCCGGCGGGCCGCCGTGAGCGCATTGGGCAGATCGTTCGCCTGATCAAAAAGTACCGCGTATGGGATAACCTCACGCCGGTGCGCCTGCGTCGTCTGCTCGAAGAGCTCGGTCCCATGTTCGTCAAGATGGGGCAGATTCTGGCCAACCGCTCTGAGATCTTGCCGCAGCGGTTTTGCGACGAGCTGCGCCGCCTGCGCTCCGACGTAGAGCCGGTGCCGTATGAGGTGGTGCTCCGCTGTTTGGAAGAGGAATACGGCCAGCGCCTGGGGCAGATGTTCGACGCGATCGACCCCAACCCACTCGGAAGCGCGTCGCTCGCGCAGGTACACCGTGCCCGCCTGGTGACCGGCGAGGACGTGGCCGTTAAAGTGCAGCGTCCCGGCGCGCAGCAGGTGATGGCTCAGGACATCGACATCATTCGCTCGGTGGTGCGCATCGTTTCCAAGTTCGTCAACACCGACCAGTTTGTGGACCTGCATGGCGTGGTCGAAGAGCTATGGACCTCGTTTCGCGAGGAGACCAACTTTTTAGCCGAGGCCAAAAACCTCAACGATTTCTACGACTTCCACAAAAGTGTGCATGGCGTGTCGTGCCCCAAGTCCTACCTGGACCTTTGCACCGAGCACGTGGTGGTCATGGACTACATCGACGGCATCTCGATTGCCGATCCCGAGCGCCTGGTGGCCGAGGGCTATGACCTGGAAAAGATCGGCTCGGCGATTGTCGAGGACTATTCGACGCAGGTGCTCGACGACGGCTTTTTCCATGCCGACCCGCATGCGGGAAACATCATCCTCAAGGACGGCATCGTCTACTTTATCGACCTGGGCATGGTCGGGCGCATGTCGAGTCACGACCGCGGTATCGTCAAGGACATGATTTTCGCCGTGGCCGAGGGCGACGTGCCCAAGCTCAAGGATTCGCTCATGCGCTTCGCCGTGACGCGTGGCGACTCGGCCGAGCTCGATCATTCGGCCTTTTTGTCCGATTTGGACTTTATCGTTGCCGACTTTGCGGGGCTCGATCTTAAGGACCTGGATATCGGCGAGTTTTTGACCTCGCTGCTAAACCTGGCGCGCAAAAATGACGTTGAGCTGCCGAGCGTGGTGACGATGTTCGCGCGCGGCATGGTGACACTCGAGGGCCTGCTGACCGAGTACATGCCCAACGTCAACATGATCCAGATCATCCAGACGCATATCAAAAACGAGAAGAGCACCTATGCGCGCGTCCGCGAAATGGGGCGCGATCTTGCCGCGAGCAGCTATCGCGCGGCAAAAGGCTCGCTCGAGGCGGCCGAGTATCTGGGCTTGGCTTCGCGCATGCTTACGCGCGGCCAGCTTAAGGTGAACACGCAGATCATGAGCAGCGATAAGGCGCTGCGGCAGCTGGGTGGAATTATCGACCGCATGTCGATGGCAATTGTGATCGCCGGTCTGTTTATCGGTTCGTCGGTGGTGTACTACGCGCGCATCGAGCCGGTTGTGTTCGGTATCCCGGTCATTGGCTTTATGGGCTACGTGAGCGCGCTGGTGCTGGCGCTGATGCTGGGCCGCGAAATCTGGCGCAACAGCCACGGCGGCAAGCGTTAGCATTTTCCGGGATCGAAGAAACGGGTTATTTTGCTCAGCACTCCATCCCCACCCTTTTCTATTGCAAACCATAGCTTTTACCTTGGGCTTCGCCTGCGTGCGGGGCCCTTTTGCGTGATACCATAATGACAGTAATAATCGATGGCCTAGATGGTGGTGCGGAGACGCACGAATGCGCGGTTTTCCTGCGCGTTTGGGAGAATCGGGGTGCAAGTCCCCGGCTGTACCAGTAACCGTAATTCCTCTTGGCCCGGGATGGTCGCGTCGCAGATCGGACGGCGTGCTCGGGTCGGTAAGGTTAAGTCGGATCGCCTCCCATCTTGCACGCGGCCGCGGCGCATGCCGCCGGTACGCGTTGGGCTCTGGAGGGAAGGAGGACCCCGATGGGGGTACTCGAGCGCAATGTGCGCGATGACGTGGGGCAGCCGCTGGGCAATGCTCCAAGTTCAGACAATAGGAGACAAATGGATATGTTTGAGGACGAGTGCCAGCGCGCCTCGTGGCGTCGCCATGGAGCGATTGCCCGTGGCGTAGCCAAGCGCGGTCTGGTGGCGTTCCTGGCTTTTGCCATGGCTTTTGGCACCACGCCGGCGCAACTTTGGGCCGAGGGCGCCGAGGGCATTGCCGAGGCTGTGGTTCAGGCCGCAACGGGCGGCGAGGGCGCGGCGGCCGACGATGGCACTGTTGCCGCCGATACCGGTGCGAACGGTGCGCCAGCGAGCGCTGCTGCCGATGGCGCCGACGCAGATCAGGGCGCAACTGCGAGCGCCGCGAATGGTGCTGACACCGCCGCAGACAACGCGACTGAGTCCGAGAGCTCTGCTGCGATGCCTGCTGCTTCGGAGCAGAAGAACGCCGTTGCCGCCGCTTCTGCCACGACGCTTTCCAGCGAGGCCAAGGTCTTTATCCAGGACACCAAGGATAAGGACAACTCGTATTCCACGAAGTCGGGCGCGCTCAAGGCTGGCGAGACGCTTTGGGCCAATATGTACGATGAGGTGGAGACCGAGGACGCTTGGGGTGACCCCACCACTGAAACTCAGTCCGTTGCCAACCTCGGCACCTGGACCTACACTTGGCTTGCCGGCACGGTTAAAGCGAGCAGCAACGTCGCCGATTACACTGAGGTCGTAGGCAACGAGCAATCGCTCACCGTTACCGATGCCATGGAGGGCGAGTACTTCATCTGCAAGGTGACTGCGGATGGCAAGGATTACTACGGCCCCTCGGTTTCGTACGGCTCGGGCATTAACGCCAAGGACATTCCTGGCCCCGTGCTGGGCGCCGGCCAAATGGAGCTTTACAGCGTCAAGCTGAATAGCGACAGGCCGAGCATAGGCGATGCCCTTACGGCGACGCCGTACAAGGATTGGTCGAGCCCCGCGGGCTCCGACGCCAAGGTTACCTATACATGGTTAGCATCCACCTCGCAGTACTCGGGCTTTACCAAGATCGAGGGCGAGACGGGCGCTACGCTCGTGGTGGGCGACGACCTTGAGGGCAAGTACATCAGGGTCGAGGCCAACGCTGGCGTCAACACGGTGAACAAGACCACTTCCAGCAAGGTCAAACAGGCCGGTGCAGTGGACGTCGACGCGGTTTCGCTCATCAATCCCAAGACCAACAACTCCGTGTTCGCGGTTGGCGATACCGCCCAGGCTCGCGCCAAGGAGAAGGGCGCCTCGACGTTTATCGACGCGAGCAAGCTCAACTATCAGTGGCAGTGCTCTGACACCAGGAGTGGCACGTATACCGACATTGCGGGTGCCACGGGTGAGACCCTCGAGCTAACCGATGCTTTGGGCGGCAAGTACCTCAAGTGCAAGGTGTCTTCGAAGATCGGCTCTTCGAGCAAGACCAACTCGACGGGCGCTCTCGTTGCAGCCGCCGGTTCAATTCATGTTACGAGCGTGACTATGAGCCCGGCTTCGGGCAAAGTCGAGGTTGGTTCCACGATTACGGCGACCGCCAAGGCGGGTTCCACCGACGTTACCACCGATTCACATGTCACGTGGCAGTGGTATAAGGGCACCTCGAACACCGCAAGCTCGTGCAACACGCCTATCGAGGGTGAGACTGGCAACACCCTGACAGTGACTGCCGCCCTCAAGGGCTACTACGTCGTGGCCAAGGCCAACGGCGGTTACGGTGAGCGGCGGGTCCTGTCTCCATCGCTGGCCAAGTTGAGCTTTACGACGTGCAGTTCGAGGGCTCTCCTGCCACCAACGGCGTGCACGTTGGCGATAAGCTCAAGACTAAGGTGCGCAAAAAGGACGGTTCGCGCTACAGCTATATCGACCGCACCGATAATGTGGCCTACCAGTGGCAGTATGCAAATAGCAGCTCGAGCTCCGACTCCGCTTACACCGATATCCCCGGTGCCACCGAGGCCACCTATACCGTTGACGCTGCCTATGCCGGCAAGTATCTGCGCGTGAAGGTGACGAGCGAAAATACCGTTTTCAGCACGCAGAAGAAGAGCTCATACGGCCAGACTGTTGCCCCGCTCGGCCCCGTGACGCTTAAGGGTCAGTACAAGCTGGCAGGCATTGAGCTTGCCGATAAGAACGTTACGCTGAGCGTGGGTTCAAAGATCACGCCGAGTGTGCAGGTGCCGGGCAGCTGGTCGGGCTCGACCAAGGACGTGCCCGACGATGCCGAGCTCACCATGGCGTGGTATGCCAAGGGCGAGGGCGATGCCGATTGGACCGAGCTTACCGACGGCATCGATACGACCGATGGCAGCCTGACTATTTCGGACGCGCTTGTTGGCAAGCGCATCAAAGTTACGGCGAGCGCCCTCGACAACACCGTTGAGTGGGTTTCGTCCGATAGCGTTACCGCAGCGGGGGAGTATAACCTGCTGCGCGTGACCACTACGCCGCAGATCAATAGCGATTCGACCCATCTCGTCTCGGGCGATAGCGTTAAGGCGACGGCGCAGGCCAAGCGCGCCGACGGTTCGGCCACCAACGGTATCGACGTCACCGGTCAGGCGACTGTTGCCTGGTATGCGGCCGACGACGCGAAGGCTCCCGCGGCCGACTGGACGCTTCTGTCCGGTATGTCGGGCGCCGAGGCGACGGTCTCGGCATCTGCTGCTGGCAAGTATCTGAAAGCTGTCGCCAAGAGCGGCAGCTCGACGGTCGAGCTTGTCTCTGCCAATCCCGTGATCGCCGCAGGCTCTCTTGAGGCCGCAGTCCAAAAGCTCAACGATGCCAATAAACAGATTGCCGTTGATTACAGCGCTAAGGGCGGCAACGTCAATGACGCGCTGAAGGCGCAGCTTGCCGATCTGGGATTTACCGATATTGACGTCAAGGTCTCCGAGGGCGGCGTTGCCTTTAATGCAGAGGATGACAAGGCCACGGTCGGTATCTCCGACGCCCAGGATAAGACCAACGGCGATGTGACCTTCTTCTACATCGACCCCAACGACTACGCCGGTTACAACATCGACGGTCTGCGTAGCGCCGAGGTCGTGTTTGAGCTGTCGCGCGATGGCAAGACCGAGTATTACCAGCCCAGTAAGTCGGTGCAGGTTGCTTGGGACGAAGCCCGCGTTCAGCAGATGCTCGACGATGCTGCCGAGCAAATTGCCATAGGCTACGCTTCGGGCGATTCGGCCGAGTCCGTCATGTCGAATCTCACGCTTCCGTACCGCGCAGGCTCCAAGAGCAAGTTCGAGGTTGAATGGAAGAGCTCCGACGGCGATGTCATTTGGCCGTCCGGTTATGGCTGGGACGACTACACCGGCAAGGTGACGCGCTTTTCGAGCGATCGCACCGTAACGCTGACCGCGACCGTTTCGTTTGTGAGCGGTGGCCCGTCTGACGTTAAGGGCGCGCACGACTTCACCGTGACCGTCAAGGGTGATCCCGAGAAGGTCGCCGCCGACAAGAAGGCGCTGCAGGAGAAGGTCGATGCGGCCTTTACCTACGATAATATCAAGTACTCCGGCACCGACGCGGTCGCTAACAAGGATGGCCTGACCGCCGATCTGCAGATGCCGCGCACGAGTACGCTTAATATCGACGGCAAGTACTACAAGGTCGAGTACTCCGCCAGCACCGATGACATCACGTTTAACGGCTACAAGGGCACGGTCTACCAGCCGCTGCCTGGCGCCGAGGCGGCGAAGACCAAGATCACCCTTACGGTGACCGATAAGTCCAACGCCGAGGTCACGGCAAGCAAGACCCTTGACTTTGCGATTGCTCCGCAGGACCAGGGCGAGCTCGATGCCGAGCTTTCTCTTATGGAAAAGGCGAAGTCCGGCTATGCTGACGCCATTCTGAATGGCCAGGAAGCCAATGCCGTTTCGGCGGACATGCACGCGTTCCAGAAGGCCTATCTTGATGCCGACGGCAACCTTGCTTGGAGCTACGACAAGGCGACGACCGATTCGACGTCCCTTGGTATTGTTCCGGTGGATCTGCCTGGCTATGACGCGATGTCCGGGCAGGATTGGCGTCTGTTTAAGTCGAGCAACAGCTCTATTGTCTCCGCAGAGAACCTCAAGGTCACGCAGCCGCAGTACAACACGAAGGTTGTCGTTTCCTCCCGCCTGACGAGCGAGAAGTACGCTCGCTATGCTAAGCGCTATCCCGACAATGCCACGTATGCCAAGCTTGCCAACCAGGATGTCTCGGCAACGTTGACGGTCGTGGGTACGAGTGGTCAAAACGATCCCGAGGTTACGGCGACGTGCACAGTTATCGGCGTCGATTCCAAGGGCAAGCAGCAGACGTGGGCCGCCGCGACGCGGTACACGCTCAAGAACGGCTCGACTGCCGCCGATCTTTCCGAAGAGCTCTTTAAGCAGGCCGGTCTCAAGGCCGACTACGACCCCAATGGTTCTTGGGGCTGGGTGCTCAACTCCATTACGTCGCCTTTCGACGCTGATCGTACTCTTGCGTATGATTCCGCCACGGGTGCCTATTGGCAGCTGTTTATCAATGGTGTTGCGGCGTCGGTTGGCGCTGGCAAATACACTCTCGAAGCAGGCGACTCTGTCGTCTGGTGCTACTCGAAGTACGGCGACGCTGCACCCACCGACCAGCTTTCGGTAAGCTGCACCGTTATCGGTCAGGACGCTTCGGGTGCTCAGCAGACGTGGGCGCAGCCTACGACCGCGCTGGTGGAAGAGGGCTCAACGGCCGCCGATCTTTCCGAGCAGGTCTTTAAGCAGGCCGGTATTGGCGCCGACGTCCAAACCGGTTCGTATGGTTGGTTCCTCAATTCGCTGACTTCCCCGTTCAATAAGAACGTGACGCTTTCAACCGTACGGGTTAACGAAAGCACCTGGAAGTCCTGGCAGTTCTTCGTTAACGGCAAGATGGCCAATGTCGGCGCAGGCAACTACACGCTCAAGACCGGCGATGAGATTACCTGGGTCTATGGTTCCGATGGCACCATGCCCGGTCAGGTTGCTGTCTCGATGGAGATCATCGGCAAGAAGGGCGATAAGGCACAGCGCTGGACCGATCCTTCGACGCAGGTGTTTGTTGGGGGCACGACGATCAAGGACGCCACTGCCGCCTACTTTGATGCTTTGGGCATTGAGTCCGTGATGCTCAATGATGGGGGCTATTGGAATGTCCATAGTCTCGTGTCCCCGCTTGATGGCACCAAACTGACGGGCTCCTGGTCGTTCTTTGTTAACGGTGTTCCCGCAAATCAGCTTGACAGTGACTACGTGCTCAAGTCGGGTGACGAGATTGTCTGGGCTTATGCTGCTGGCGATACGGTGCCTAATCCCGACGAGGTCGTAGTCGATCCGAGCGCCCCGCGTCCGACCGATTGGAAGTCCGATTGGGATGGCAAGTCCAATGCGGTGGTCGAGAACGTTTCGACGCCTACGGGTGCGCTAGCGAGCTCTTGGACGTTCGATTGGAAGGCGTATTCTGGTTCGGCGTATCCCAACGCGAGTGAACCTATTGTCGTGAACGGCAACGTGTATCTTGCCGTCAACAAGCGTTTGCTAAAGATTGACGCCGAGTCGGGCAAGGTCCTTGCCGAGTCGAATCTTAAGACTGCGGTCGGTTACACCTCGCGCCCGATTTATGCGAACGGTTTGGTTATCGTTCCGCTTGATGGCGGTGCGGTCCAGGCCCTGACGGCTGACGCGCTCACAACGGTTTGGGTCACTGACTCCGTGAGCAGGACTGCTCAGTCGAATTCTCAGCTGACGGTTGATGGCAATTACCTCTATGTCGGCACCGTTGATGTCGACTATGGAAAGGGTACGTACAATAACGGTCATCTGACGCGTATTAACATCCTGACCGGCGCTGTTTCTTGGCAGCATGTCAATGCCGACGAGGGTTATTACTGGACGGGCGCGACGGTGGGCGATGACTATGTCTTGGTCCCCACCAGTGCCGGTACCGTCGAGATGCTCAGCAAGTCTTCGGGCGATGTGCTCGGAAGTGTTTCGGTCGGTGCTGTTGTCAACTCAAGCTGTGTGCTTTCGGCTGACGGTAGCCATGCCTATCTAATCTCGCGCGACGGCAAACTGCACGTGTTGGCGATTTCTGATGGCGACTCACGCGATGCGGATGCCGCTTCGCGCATTACTGAGGAGCGCGTGGTTGACCTTGGCCTTACCGGCTGCGCGTGCGCGCCTACGATGCATGACGGCAAGCTGATTGTCGGCGGCGAAGCCAATGGCAGCGCGGCGCTCGCTATCATCGAACTGAACAACGACTTTGCTACGACGCTGATCACGACGGCAGACGGCTCCCAGCTGACGGCTGGCATTCTTGGTGGCATTAAGGGCGCTCCGCTGGTGAGTGCCCAGGCGGATGGTACGTATGTGTACTTTACGGTTAACTACGGCGAGACCTCTGATTTCGTTAACTACACCTCAGGCGGAGGCGTTTATCGCTACAAGCTGGGCGATACCGAGGCATCTGGTGTGTTTAGCGCGACGGGGCACTATAACTGTTGCGACTCGCCGATCGCGTGCGATGCCAAGGGCAACCTGTACTACATCAACGATTCTGGCGCGTTGTTTAAGCTGAACGCCGGCATGAAGATCTCGTTTAACACTGGCGAGGGATCCAAGGTCGATTTCCAGACCACGGCTGCCAACGGCTCTGTCACTAAGCCTGCCGATCCGACGCGCGAAGGGTATACCTTCGCTGGCTGGTATACCGATGAGGCTTGCACGAAGGCGTACAAATTTGACGCTGCGGTGACGGCTGATATGACGCTGTATGCTAAGTGGACCAAGAAGGCCACTGACAACAACGGCGGTTCTGGCGGCAATGGCGGCTCCAATGGCAATGGCGGTAACTCCGGCAACGGCACGAACGGTCAACAGTCTGGCGGTGCCGTTGCTCCGGGTCAGAAGCCGGTCTCCACGACTGAGACCAAGGACGGTAAGGATTCCAAGAGGGATTCCGATAAGAAGGACAAGGACTCCGGCAA
>OIEB01000608.1_pt1 | contig 12325 bp, 10 predicted proteins | sample 1581711 | NCBI WGS metagenome assembly OIEB01 (sample SAMEA3882549, study PRJEB24775) | human gut metagenome | biome: human-associated habitat; feature: intestine environment; material: feces | place: Netherlands | collected 2009/2010 | reverse complement strand
GAAGTTTATTTTAGCATATTTCGGAATGTTGCACAATAAAAAGAACTTGTATTTTGCCTGAAAAGTGTGGTATTATTAAAAGAATACTGTGATGAAATAAAGCGTTGAACCGTTGCGCTTTAGCGGAACATAGAAAAACGGCCCAGGTGTGTATCTGTAAAATGACAGCAGGCAGATAATACAGTGATACAGGCTTCGGGCGCAGATGTATTTTTTTAGGATGAGAGCAGGGGAGGATTATTATGAGCAACAGATATTTCTATTTTACAAGACACGGGCAGACCATCTGGAATGTAGAAAATAAGATCTGCGGAGCCACAGACATTGCGCTGACAGATCTGGGACACCAGCAGGCGATCGATCTGGGAAGCAAGATCGCGCAGGAAGACCTGGGAATCGATGAGATCCTTTATTCTCCCCTGATGCGCGCGGCAGATACCGCGAAACACATTTCCCAGATGACCGGCATTCCCGCAAGAATGGAGCCAAGACTGAAGGAACAGAACTTTGGAAAATATGAATCCACACCAAGAAACGGTGATGTCTTCCGTAAAGATAAGGAGAATTTTGTCTGCAGATATGAAGGCGGCGAATCCATGCTGCAGCTTTGCCAGAGGATCTACAATCTTCTCGACGACATAAAGAACGACCCCAGTGGAAAAACCTATCTCCTGGTAGCCCATAACGGAATTTCCAGAGCCATAGAATCTTATTTTCGTGATATGACAAATGAGGAATTTGCATCATTTGGAATAAAAAACTGCGAACTTCGAAGATACCAGTTTGAATAAATAAGTTGCGAAAAGCAACTTATTTATTCATGAGCAAGAAGCGAAGCGGATTGCGAATGTCCATGAGCCCGACCGTACTTTCCTTGTGGAAAACCCCTCTTCGTGGTATACTGAAACACAGACAGGCGGACCAGCATATCCGCCAGAAAATACGCGGAGGATTTTTCCGGAAAGGATCGTGGATCATGCGGTTAGAGAAAGTGCAGGATGCCCTGAATAAGAAAAATATCAAATTTGAATACACAGAGGAGGACGGCTGCGGAAGTCTGGATTTCATGTTCCGTGGACTGAAATTCCATGTATGGGAATACGAGGACAACGGTTGGGGTGCCGAGACCAATATTTATGCGGCTGGAAGAAGTGAGGACATTGACGGAGATTATGAAGAGAAGATTTCTGCAGAGATTCTTTCCTGGCCGGATATGATCAATAACTGAATATAATAATATTGAATAAAGTGGCTGTAACTGAACGGATACGCTCAGTTACAGCTACTTTTTATCGGAGAAAAGTTTTCTGAAGAACTATAGCTGTACGTTCAGGTATTCACTGGGAGACATCTGACAGTTCTTTTTAAAAACCTTGCTGAAGTAATTTCCATTGCTGAAACCAAGATGCCAGGCAATGTCGTCGAGAGTTATATCCGTAGACTGCAGAAGCCGTTTCACCTCGGTGAGCTTTAACTGCATAGTATAGGAAAAAAGATTCTGACGTTTTTTTAAAACAATCTGGACAGATGCTCCTTACTTAGAAAAAAGATTCTGCAATATCGGCCAGGGAGATATTTTCCAGATAATGTGCATTGATATAATCAAAAACATCACTGATTACCCTACTGGTGAACGCAGAGCAGGGTTCGGGTGATGAAGCAGAATCGGAAGTCCAAGTTTTGCCTGCTTCACTTTCCAACTGAGAAATTGTGGCTGAAAGCGCATTGTTCAAATTCTGGGGATCAACAGGCTTCAGTATGTAATCAATAACACCGGCCTGGATCGCAAGTCTTGTATATTTGAAATCGCTGAATCCGCTGATCACACTGATTTTGCTGTCGATGTGAAGTTCTTCCGGCTTTTTTTAGAGCTGTATTCCGTCCATGACGGGCATTTTCATATCTGTGATAATAATGTCAGGATGCTCTTTGAGAATGATCTTCAGGCCATCTTCGGCATTATCTGCTTCCAGAAGATCACTGTTTGCTCGGATTTATCCCATGGTGTTTTGAACTTCCGGATAAGGGATATGAAGAAGTTTGGGAGCAGATTGTGAATCCGGAAGGTTTTGCCTCCCCCTGTGGCCCTACAACTGCGGAACAGAGACATCCACGGTACGGAGGCAGATTATGAATGTCTGTGGGACGGTCCATCCTAGCCATTTTCAACGACACAGACACAGACAGCAATGGCAAATCTTCTGAAAGATTATCCGCAGACTTATGTGACAAATATGGTCTATCCGTAAGGTTTTTGGTTGTTACTGAAAAAGATTTCATGGTTCAGGATTCCACATCAGTGACATTGATCTCATCCTGGAATCCGTCCGTATAATGCAGTTCATAATCTTCTGTGATAAATACAGCCTGCACGCCTTTTTTCTCCGCAAATTTCAGTCCGTCCTCCAGACCAAGGGCGAAACAGGTGGTGCTTAAGGCATCGCCGTCCACAGACTGGTCGGAGATGATCGTCACAGAAATCAGGCCGTTTTCATAAGGATAGCCGGTTTGGGGATTCAGGATATGATGATATAATTTACCGCCCTGCTTAAAGCACCTCTCATAAATTCCGGAGGATACAACAGATTTTCCGGTGATATCCATAACGGCTTCGGTTTCGTTGCGATCTGCAAAAGGCTTCTGGATGCCGATCTTGAAGGGAGTGCCGTTGGGCTTTGAGCCGATGCAGAGGACATTGCCGCCAAGGTTGATGATAGCACTGTTTACGCCTTTTTTTACCAGAAAATCTTTCAGGCGGTCTGCAATATAGCCTTTGGCAATGGCGCCTACATCGAACTGGATGTCATCAGAGGGAAGTGTGATATCCTGCCCGTCAATGGTGACGCCGTCGGAGCTGCACAGGGGGAGAACTTTCTGAATATCTGCATCATCCGGAGCCTTCGGGTCTTCTGCTGTGAAATCCCAGAGAGAGGTCAAAGGCGCAATGGCGATGTCAAAGGCACCGTCGGATTCCCTGGTGATATCGAGTCCTTCAGAAAGCAGAGCGGCAAGGTCTTCAGATATATGCCAGGTGTCTGCTGTGCCGCTGACCGGATATGGAGTAGTCTGCCGGTCGGTATTGGTATCTTTATCCGATGTATCTTTGCGGTGATTTAATTTATAAAGCTCGCTTTTCTCATTTGTCCGGCTGAAGATCAGCTCATATTTATCGCACAGTGCCAGACAGTCATCCAGGAGAGCTTTATCCTGGGAATCGTAAATGGTGATCTGTATGGCTGTGTTCAATTTGATGCTGCTGATGCTGATAGGCTCCTTCTCGGTGGCAGTGCTGGTGCCAGTGGTATTCTGGCAGCCTGTGAAAAGGAGCATTGGACAGACAAGAACTGTGCACAATATTAAATAGAAGAAACGGGAATGTGAGCGGCTTCTTTTGGAATGAAAAAAATAAGTTGACATAATATTCTCCTGTTTTCTGATTGACTGACTTAACTGAAGAGCATTTATTTGATGCAAATCTATGTAGTACATGTGGATGGGGTTATTCACTTAACCGGATCAAGCAGCGACGCGGATTGCGGATATACGCTTGACCGACATCGGACAGATTTATGAAATCTCATTATACCATGTATTTCTGAAATCAGAAAGGCATATGCCTGTCGCAAAAATCATTGTATTTTGCAATAATATAAGATATAATTTCTCCGAAAAAAGGACATATTTGCTATGGATCCGAATGATTGACCGGAATTTTTACAGATAAAAGGAGAAATTTTTCATGATAAAAGTAATTGCAAGTGATATGGATGGCACACTTCTTGGTGATGACCATAGAATCGCACCGGAAACCCTTGCGGCGGTCAGGCGTGCCTGCGATGCGGGAATCCGCTTTATGGTTGCCACCGGTCGGAATTTCCCCGGTGCCATGGAGGAACTGAAGGGAACAGAGCTGACCTGTGATTATGTGGTGAGCAGCGGTGCTGAAGTACGGAATCCGCAGCAGGAGGTTGTAAAGAGTACACCGATCTCTATTGAGCTGTGTGAGGAGGTCTACAATACGGCAAAAAAATACCCGGTATCTGTAGCATTTTTTACGGATCGCTATGATTACCGTATTGGAACAAAGAAGGAAATTGAAGACGGAATCATTCAGCAGATCCGTCTTTTCAATATGGACATAGATACCAGCGAGGAGATTGTACGGAAATCCCCGCAGTACCGCAGAATCGCCGGAAACACGAAAGGGATTTCCGATATCCGTTCCCTGGAGAGCAGCGGTGCGCCGATATATAAGATCTTCATTTTTGCGGCAGATGTGGAGCAGCTGGAGAAACTCAGCGATGAGCTGAAAGAAAATCCAGCCGTTGCAGTGGCTTCTTCCTTTATATATAATCAGGAGATTACAGCAGTAGAGGCGCAGAAAGGCCCGGTGCTGAAAGAATATATCGAGTCTCTGGGTTATACCATGGATGAGGTGATGGTCCTTGGTGACAGCCTTAATGATTATTCCATGATTTCCATGGATTTCGGCGCAACTGTTGCAATGGAAAACGCAGTTCCGGAGATTAAAAGAGCAGCAAAATACATCACAAAGAACAACAATGAATTTGGTGTGGCCTATGCTATCGATCAGGTTCTGGAACGCCAGGGAAAATAGTTTTTCCCCCTTTTGAAAAAGTGTCATATATATTATAATGTAGAAAGATGAATACAGAAAAGCGAAAGGCTTGCATTCCGGTGTATGAAGCAGAGTGGAATGAGAAGTTTCGCTTTACAAAAAACACAGACAAAGAGAGGAAATCACGATGGAAAAAATGAAAAATGTTTATATTATGGATCACCCGCTGATCAAACACAAAATTTCAATGCTCCGTGATAAAAATACAGGAACAAACGAGTTCCGTAAACTGGTGGAGGAAATCGGAATCCTGATGGGATATGAGGCGCTTCGTGATCTTCCTACAGAGGAAGTGGAAATCGAGACACCGATAGAAACCTGTAAGACACCGATGATCTCAGGTAAGAAGCTGGCAGTGATCCCGGTCCTCCGTGCAGGACTTGGAATGGTAAACAGCATTCTCACACTGGTACCGTCTGCAAAGGTCGGACATGTGGGACTTTACCGTGATCCGGTAACACATGAGCCCCATGAGTATTACTGTAAGCTTCCTGAATCTATTGACGAGCGTATTTCAGTGATCGTTGATCCGATGCTTGCAACCGGCGGTTCTGCCGAAGCTGCCATTGATTTTGTCAAGAAACAGGGCGGAAAGAATATCAAGTTTATGTGCATCATCGCAGCTCCTGAGGGACTGAAACGTCTCCATGAGGCACATCCGGATGTACAGATCTACTGCGGTTCCCTTGACAGAGAGCTCAATGAGAACGCTTATATCTGCCCGGGACTTGGTGATGCCGGTGACCGTATTTTTGGTACTAAATAATTTTGAAAAAATCTTAAAAAATACTTGACACACCCGGCACTGTTATGGTATTGTACCTAAGAACGCTGCCGAAGACAGTAGGTGCCGTAAGGCATAAGGATTAAAACGCCTACCGAGGTCCAAGTATTCTGAGTTAAGATTACACAAGGCCTTATTGCGAAGCAGTAAGGTCTTTTTTTAAACAGATTGACTTATTGCGACGGCGGTATACAAAATCTATAAGGAGGTGTACCATTTCATGGCAAAAGTAGAACTGAAACAACCAATCGTAGAAGAGATCTCTAACAGCATTAAAGACGCACAGTCTGTTGTACTTGTAAACTACAGCGGTCTTACAGTTGAGCAGGATACAATTCTTCGTAAAGAGTTAAGAGAAGCTGGTGTTCAGTACAAGGTATACAAAAATACCATGATGCGTCGTGCATTCGAGGGTACAGCATTTGAGAGCCTCAGTGAGCATTTACATGGCACAAATGCGATCGCTATCTCCGAGACAGACGCAACTGCTCCGGCAAGAATCCTTGCTAAATATGCAAAACAGTTCCCGGCACTGGAGCTGATCGCAGGTGTAGTTGAAGGTAACTACAATGATCAGGCCGGAATTCAGGCACTGTCCACAATTCCTTCAAGAGAGGAACTTCTTGGAAAACTGCTTGGAAGTATGCAGTCTCCGATCGCAAACTTCGCTCGTGTGCTTAATCAGATCGCAGAGCAGAACGGCGGAGCTGACGCAGCAGCTGCTGAGTAATCCCAGCAACGTGCAATTGGCGGCATAACGACCGCATGATTATTAATTAAAATTTATAAATGGAGGGAAATTAAAATGGCAAAATTAACAACAGAAGAATTTATTGCAGCAATCAAAGAATTATCTGTATTAGAGTTAAATGACCTTGTAAAAGCTTGTGAGGAAGAGTTCGGCGTTTCCGCAGCAGCAGGTGTTGTTGTAGCAGCAGCAGGTGCAGCAGGCGAGGCAGCTGAGGAGAAAGATGAGTTTGACGTAGAGCTTACAGAGGTTGGCGCTAACAAAGTTAAAGTTATCAAAGTTGTTCGTGAGGTTACAGGTCTTGGACTTAAAGAGGCTAAAGCTATCGTTGATGGTGCTCCGAAGGTTGTTAAAGAGGGCGCATCCAAAGCTGAGGCTGAGGACATCAAAACTAAACTTGAGGCTGAGGGAGCTAAGGTTACACTTAAATAATCCGATCAGATCAGAAGTTTTAAAGGCTGTTGTGCCTGCCGGTTTACCGGCGGCACAGCAGCCTTTTTTAGTGAAAAAATCCAGGGTAAATCTTGCTTTTTGAAGAAAAAGAAAGGATAATAAAGGAGACAGGAAAGGATGGATGGAATATGAAACGAAAAATAATGGCCTGTATCCTTGCTGCTGCGTTGGGAATCACAGGAGTTTCTTTTCCGACGGCAGCCAAGACAGTGTCTGTCGGAAAAAATGTAAAAAATATAACTGTAAACGTGAAAAATCCTCTGGATGAACTTCGGGCTCAGGAAGCTGCAATGCAGCAGCAGGAGGAGCTTGAAGAAGAGGAAAATATGCCGGAACAGGATCTGGATCCGCTTGTGCTGGATAACGATGGCAGTGTGGTTCCTGCATCACAGGCATCCTGGACAAAAATAGAGTCAGGTGCTGTAGAGGCAGTGGATGTATCAGAGGCACCGGGGGATGAGGAAATATCGGAAAATTCAACTGAAGACACATTTTCAGATGGAAGCACAGATGGAGATTTTGACACAAATAAGAATATTTCTGACAATGCAGCAACGGAAGCTGGCAGTGAGGATATTCAGACAGCAGATGGCAGTATCAGCGGAGAATTGCCGGCAGATTTTTCCGAAGGAACGGAGAACGGCGATAACGGTTCCGAAGAACTTCAGCTTCAGCAGGAAAACGGTAATGTAGAAAACGTCGCAGAGCCGGATAATAATAAAGCTGATGAAGGCGCAGGTCAGGCACCGGCTGATTTTACAGATGATGCCAATGCTGCTGGGGATTTTTCCGCAGGAGATGCTTCAGATGGAGAACTTGGAACTTATCAGACTGTGACTCTGGAAGTTGAGGAAGGACAGGATATCACAGCACCCTTGAACACACTGTTTCTTGAACTGAAAGATCAGGCCACAGATGAAAATCCCTGCAAGATCATAATTCCACCGGGAAATTATGAACTGACAGGTACACTTTGCATGTACAGTAATATGTACTTATATGCAAGAGACGCTAATATTACAAAAACGTCTACCACCAAACATCTGATCCTCCGTCTTGGAAATACCAAAGATTCAGAAGGCGGATATGATGGATATCGCAACATTGTGATCGATGGAGGAACCTGGGACTACAATTATCAGTGTGTGGAAAATAAGGATGCACCAGGCGGATTTGTGGGATTTTGCATTGGACATGCTACGAATGTTACGATTAAAAATGCTACATTTCTTAATAATCTGAAATCTCATTTTCTGGAATTTGGCGGAGTGAAAAATGCCAAGATCACAGGCTGTACATTCAGTGGCTATTATAAGAATTATGTGGAAGGCGGACAGGAATGTATTCAGATCGACTGCTGTACAGATGAGAGCAATGTTTTTCCGCAGTACAGACCTTATGATGGAACGACCTGTGAAGATTTTGTGATCGATGGAAATGTGTTCGAAGATGTCTTTACAGGGCTGGGAACGCACAGTATGATGTCCGGAAAAACATATAAAAGGATCACAGTTACGAATAATACTTTCCATAATGTAAAAAAACGCTGTATAAGGTTTATGAATTATGAAGATTCTACAGCAGAAAATAATACCATGGTAAATGTGGGAAATGGAGTGGACATTTCTTCTGTGAGCAGCAATACACACCAGACGCCAGGCTATGATGATGGGCCGGACATGCTGAAAAACAGGAATCTTCGTGTGGCAGGAAACTACATCAGTCTTGCCAGAACTACCAGCATTGGTGGAATTGCATGGATCTGCAGTGGTATAAAAGTTTCAGGCTATAATATGAAAAAAGATGGAGCTGTGCTCCCTAAAAAGATATATCCGGTGAAAGGTGTGACTGTAGAAGATAATCAGATCAGCGGATATGGAAACGGAATCAGCATGTCTCTTACTGACACAGATACCGTAACAGATAATCAGGTAACAATGAAAAAAACTTCTTCATATTCCAATTTTGGGATTTATGCCCAGGATTCCAGAGGAAGCGTTATCAGCAGGAATACAGTGTCCGGAACTGCAAATACGGGAATTTATCTCTCCGGTTCTGTCTATGCAGCAGGATCAGAACAGAAAAATCTTGTAGAGCGGAATGCTGTTTCCGGAGCAGGCGGAGATGGAATTTATCTGCAATCTGTAAATACTTCATCCACTGCACAGAAGAATACTGTTAAATCAGTGGCCGGCTCGGGAATACGTGTAAATGCAGGAAAGAACAATAATGTTCTTGGTAATATCTGTTTATCCAACAAAAATCATGGCGTGAAAATTGAGTATGTGGCCGGCGGAGTAAGGGTAAAAAGCAATCGTGTGACATCAAATGCAAAAAGTGGTATTTTGCTCTGGAAATCAAAAGTATCCGAAGTATCAGGAAACCGTGCGGAGAAAAATACGGGGAATGGTGTTTATGCATATGCATCTGTAATACCGGTCATGAAAAAGAATACATTTTGTGAAAACGGAAAGGTTCAGGCGGTATATGTAAAAAGCTGCAAAGGATGGACCGGCATCAACCGTCCTTCATGCAGAACTGTTACATCAAGAAGTACAGCTATAAGCGGAACTGCATCAGGCAGTCAGACAGTTATTGCATATGTGCAGCGTTCCGGAAAACAGACAAAGCTGGGTGTATCATCCGTAAACAAAAAGAAACAGTACGTTATTAAAATAAAGAAGCAAAAAAAGAATACTGCTCTGAAACTTGTCTCAAAAGATAAATACGGAAATACAGTAACAGTAAATACTATTGTGAAGTAAGTATGTGTGATAAAAAAAGATTCTGTTCCGGATATCCATACATCGTATGTATAGAAGAAACAGAATCTTTTTTTTGAAAAATGTAAAAAAATCAAAAAAAGTGCTTGACACACTTTTTTTCTTATGTTAAAGTGGAGGATGCTATATTATGGCTAGATATGCCTGCCTAAAGGTCAGGCGGGATCATGTTGTAATAAATAATAAAAAAACAGGGGTGAAACGTCAATGGAAAAAAACAGAATTCGTTCTGTAAAAACTGGAAAAAGCATGCGTATGAGCTACCAGAGACAAAAAGAAGTCCTGGAAATGCCAAACCTGATCGAAGTTCAGAAAGATTCCTACCAGTGGTTTCTTGACGAAGGTTTAAAAGAAGTATTTGATGATATTTCTCCGATCGCAGATTACGGCGGAAAGCTCAGTCTGGAATTCATCGATTTCACATACGATGAAAAAGATGCAAAATATTCCATCGAGCAGTGTAAAGAACGTGACGTGACTTATGCCGCACCTTTGAAGGTTCGAGTAAGGCTGATCAATAAGGAAACAGAAGAGATCAACGAACACGAGATTTTCATGGGAGATTTACCGCTGATGACTGCAACAGGTACCTTTGTTATTAATGGTGCTGAGCGTGTTATTGTCAGCCAGTTAGTACGTTCCCCTGGAATCTACTACGCAATCGCTCATGATAAACTTGGTAAGAGACTGTTTTCCAGTACCGTAATTCCGAACAGGGGTGCATGGCTGGAGTACGAGACAGATTCAAATGATGTATTTTATGTACGTGTAGACAGAACAAGAAAGGTTCCGATTACTGTTCTGATCCGTGCACTGGGCATTGGAACCAATGCTGAGATCATTGATTTGTTTGGTGAAGAGCCGAAGATCCTTGCCAGCTTTACAAAGGATACCTCCACAAACTACCAGGAAGGTCTCCTTGAGCTGTATAAGAAAATCCGTCCGGGCGAGCCGCTTGCAGTAGAGAGCGCAGAGAGCCTGATCATGGCAATGTTCTTCGATCCGAGAAGATATGACCTTGCCAAAGTTGGACGTTACAAATTTAATAAGAAACTTCATTTCAACAAGCGTATCGTAGGCCACAAGCTTTCTCAGGATGTTGTAGACACAACAACAGGTGAGATTCTTGCAGAGGCTGAGACTCTTGTTACAAGAGAGCTTGCTGATACTCTTCAGAATTCCGCAGTTCCGTATGTATGGATTCAGGGTGAGGAGAGAGAGATCAAAGTTCTTTCCAGCCTTATGGTTGATATCCGTCATTATCTTCCGGAGCTTGAGGATCCGAAGTCCCTGGGTGTTACAGAGTTAGTATACTACCCGGTACTCGAAAAAATTCTGGAAGAAAATGACACATTTGAGGACAGATGTGAGGCAATCAAACGTGATATCCACGACCTGATTCCGAAGCACATCACCAAGGAAGATATCCTTGCGTCCATCAACTACAATATGCATCTGGAGTATGGCCTTGGAAACGATGATGATATCGACCACCTGGGCAACCGTCGTATCCGTGCTGTCGGTGAGCTGCTTCAGAACCAGTACCGCATCGGTCTTTCCAGACTTGAGCGTGTGGTACGTGAGAGAATGACAACACAGGATGCAGAGAGCATTTCTCCGCAGTCCCTGATCAATATCAAACCGGTAACTGCAGCAGTGAAAGAGTTCTTCGGATCTTCCCAGCTGTCACAGTTCATGGATCAGAATAACCCGCTTGGAGAGCTGACTCATAAGAGAAGACTTTCCGCACTGGGACCTGGTGGTCTGTCACGAGACAGAGCCGGATTCGAGGTTCGAGACGTACATTATTCCCATTACGGAAGAATGTGCCCGATCGAGACTCCTGAGGGACCGAACATCGGTCTTATCAACTCCCTTGCATCTTATGCAAGAATCAATCAGTACGGTTTCGTAGAGGCTCCGTACAGAAAGATCGACAAAACAGATCCTTCCAACCCGCGTGTAACCGATGAGGTTGTATACATGACAGCGGATGAGGAAGATAATTACCATGTAGCACAGGCGAATGAGCCTCTGGACGAAGAGGGACACTTCCTTCATAAGAATGTCTCCGGTCGTTACCGTGAGGAGACACAGGAGTACGAGCAGCATATGTTTGATTACATGGACGTATCTCCGCGAATGGTATTCTCCGTTGCTACAGCCCTGATTCCGTTCCTGCAGAACGATGATGCGAACCGTGCGCTGATGGGATCCAACATGCAGCGTCAGGCCGTTCCGCTTCTTACAACAGAGGCTCCGGTTGTTGGTACAGGTATGGAGACCAAGACAGCCGTTGACTCCGGTGTATGTGTTGTTGCGAAAAAAGCAGGTACTGTACTTCGTTCCACATCTACAGATATCACCATCAAGAATGATGACGGAACAAAAGATGATTACCATCTGACCAAATTCATGCGAAGCAACCAGAGTAACTGCTACAACCAGAGACCGATCGTGTTCCAGGGTGAGCATGTTGAGGCAGGACAGGTTATCGCAGATGGCCCATCCACATCTAATGGTGAGCTTGCACTTGGTAAGAACCCGCTGATCGGATTTATGACCTGGGAAGGTTATAACTACGAGGATGCCGTTCTGCTTAGCGAGAGACTGGTACAGAATGATGTTTATACATCTGTCCATATCGAGGAATATGAGGCAGAATCCCGTGATACCAAGCTGGGACCGGAAGAGATCACACGTGATGTTCCGGGTGTCGGCGATGATGCTCTGAAAGATCTGGATGAGCGTGGTATCATCCGTATCGGTGCTGAGGTACGTGCCGGTGATATCCTTGTTGGTAAGGTTACTCCTAAGGGAGAGACAGAGCTTACTGCTGAGGAGCGTCTCCTTCGTGCCATCTTCGGTGAGAAGGCAAGAGAGGTACGTGATACTTCCCTTAAAGTACCCCACGGTGA
>OIEB01000587.1_pt1 | contig 12753 bp, 8 predicted proteins | sample 1581711 | NCBI WGS metagenome assembly OIEB01 (sample SAMEA3882549, study PRJEB24775) | human gut metagenome | biome: human-associated habitat; feature: intestine environment; material: feces | place: Netherlands | collected 2009/2010 | reverse complement strand
CGAGCCTCTCGGCGAGGTCGCGGGCGTTGCGGTGCTTCACCGACCGGAACAGGAAGGCAATTTGGTTGTAGTCGTCGATGCAGCCTGAGTTGAGCAGGCGCTCCACGAAGTCAGCAACCGCGTCGCACCAGTCCTCGTCCTCGGCCGAGACCTTGACGACGGCCGGTGCCGCCCCCTCCTTCTCGCGGACGGGCTCGATGGCCTTCTCGAAGCGCGGGCCTGCCGTCCGCTCCATCCAGTCGTGGCAGAACCTCACGATGTCGGGGTCTGAGCGATAGTTCTTCGAGAGGTGGATTCGCTCGCACGGAACGTCGCCGAACTTCTCGGGGAACTCCAGGATGTTTCGGATCGTCGCGCCCCTGAAGCGGTAGAGGCCCTGGTCGTCGTCGCCGACGACGCAGACGTTGGAGGACTCGCCACCGAAGAGCAGCGTAAGCTGCTCCTGGATGTAGTTCGTGTCCTGGTACTCATCGATCATGACGTAACGGATCTGGTCGTGGAGCGCGACGAGGACAGAGGGGTTGTCCGTGAGGAGGCGGTACGTCTCGGTCTGGATGGTCGCGAAGTCGAGCCAGTTGCTCTCCTCCAAGATCTCGCGGTAGAGCTTCGAGACCTCAGCGTAGGCGACGACCTCGGGTTCGTCGTCTGCAAGCATCGCGTCGAGGTCAATGAGCTCCTCGGCGAGCGTGTTCGCAACGGTGCAGACGCGCTCGGCAGTGGCCCACGCCCCGCCGCCCGTTGGGAAGTAGTCGAAGTGCTCAAGCTGCTTGAAGCGGTAGTACTTCTGGAACACGAGATACTGCTGGTCGAAAGCGTCGGCGATGCGGTGGTTGCGCCGCACGTGAGCGAACTCGATGTGCTCCTTGATGAGGCGCAGGCAGATGGAGTGGAAGGTGCCGACGTACACCTCGCTCGTGTCGAACTCGAACCCGCACTCGGCGAGCTCGTTCGAGATGCGCGTCACAAGCTCCTTGGCTGCCTTCTCGGTGAACGTAGCAACGAGGATACTGCTCGGTTCGACGCCCTTCTCTTGAATGAGATACGACACGCGCTTGACGAGCGTGAAGGTCTTCCCGGTGCCAGGCCCGGCCGTAATGAGCAAGGGCCCCTCGGTTGTGGTGATAGCGCGCCGCTGATCCTCATTGGCGCTCCCGAAGCTGAACGCGCTCATATCCTTCGACTGACCTCCCTCGCAAGAATCATGCTGCAGAATTGAGAATAAGCAGCTTAGAGCATATGGCTGCAATTCTACCAGAGGGTGCGGACACTAATACGACGTTGTACGACCCCGAGCCGGACACGCGTCAGACGGCTCTCCCCCGTGTGGCCTGCCCCTTCACGCTCATGTTGCAGACATGTAACGCCGCAGCGAGCGCGCCTTTTTTGCGCCAGACAGGTACAATGATGAACACTGTACCGTAGCGGAGCGCCCCCGCGCGCCGCAACCACGCGAAAGGGTTTCCCATGGCCGAGATCTCGTCCTCCCGTATCGTCATCACCGTCCTTGGCAAGAACCGCCCCGGCATTGTCGCCGGCGTCACCCGCGTTCTGGGCGAGGCCAACGTCGACATCCGCGACATCACGCAGTCCATTATCGAGGACATCTTCACCATGACCATGCTGGCCGATACCGCCGAGTCCAAGCTCGACTTCGCCGAGCTGCAGAAGGCCCTGGCCGAGGCAGGCGAGCTTTCGGGCGTCAACGTGTCCATCCAGCGCGAGGACGTCTTCAACTTTATGTACCGCCTGTAGCGAGCAAGCCGCTGGGGATAGCCTGACGCGCGCATGCCCATGCAAGTCACCCCGATGCGGCCCGGAGAGGAGCGCGCATGGCCTACGACGCCAAGAAAATCTATTACCGCTTCGATGACCACTTGAGCCGCCTTGTTCTGGATTACGAAGCAAGCCGCCAGATTTCGTCTGAGAGCGAAAACCTCTACCACGGCCTGCCGACCGCCCCGTACGACGAGGACCTGTTCGTAGAGCACAATGTCAAGCGCGGCCTGCGCAATGCCGACGGCTCGGGCGTGGTCGCGGGCCTCACTCGTATCTCGGATGTGCACGGCTACAACAAGGTCGACGGAAAGGTCGTGCCCGATCAGGGCAAGCTCACGCTTCGCGGCTACAGCATCGAGGATCTGGTCAACAATGCCCAGGCCGAGAATCGCTACGGCTACGAAGAAGTCGCCTATCTGCTTATCACGGGTTCGCTACCCAACAAGGAAGAGCTCGACGGCTTCTGCGAGCGCCTAGGTGCCTTTAGACATCTGAGCGACGAGTACGTCAAAGAGTTCCCCATGACCACGGTGTCGTCGAGCATCATGAACGTGCTCCAGCGCGCCGTGCTGCTGCTCTACGCCTTCGATGCCGAACCAGACGTGATCACGCCCGAGCACGAAATCGACGTCGCCATTTCCATGCTCGCACGTCTCCCGCGCATCGCCGCCTTCGCACACATGGCCTCGGTCGCCAAGCTTCGCGGCTCCGAGGTTCACGTGCCGCACCCCACGCCCGGTCTCTCCACCGCCGAGACCATCCTACAGGTCCTGCGCGGCGGCATGGCGTTCACCCGCGATGAGGCGATGCTGCTCGACGTTATGCTCATGCTGCATGCCGAGCACGGCGGCGGCAACAACTCCACCTTCGCTTGCCGCGTGCTGTCGTCTTCGGCCACCGACCCGTATTCCGCCTACGCCGCGGCTATCGGCTCGCTCAAGGGCCCGCGCCACGGCGGTGCCAATGCCAAGGTCGTGTCTATGCACGAGGACATCCGCGCGCATGTCTCCAACTGGGAGGACGAGGACGAGGTCGCGGCCTACCTGGGCAAGATCCTCGACAAGCAGGCCTTCGACGGCACGGGCCTCATCTACGGCATGGGCCACGCCGTCTATACGCTCAGCGACCCGCGCGCCGAGGTATGCCGCCGTTACGCGCGCTCGCTGGCAGCCAAGAAGGACTTGGGCGAAGAGTTCGCGCTCATCGAGCGTATCGAGCGCCTGGCACCCCAGGTCATGCGCGACCACGGCATGACCAAGCCCATCTGCGCCAACATCGACCTGTACACGGGCTTTATCTACAAGATGCTCGGTGTGCCCGAGACGCTCTTTACGCCGCTGTTCGCCGTCGCCCGCATGGCAGGCTGGTCGGCGCACCGCATGGAAGAGCTCTTCTGCGCGCACCGCATCATCCGACCCGCCTACCGCCCGGTGATCGAACCGCTGGAGTACAAGCCGCTCGCCGACCGCTAGGACACGGACCGTTATAGAACTCGAGCGTGGCCAGGGCATCACCGCCCTCGGCCACGCTTTTTATGCCAGTAGAAAGGGCTGCATCAAATGATTGTGTTTTCCGATATGGACGGAACGCTGCTGACGAGTGATAAGCAGATGAGCGACGCCACCTGGTCGATGCTCGACGAGCTCGCACGTCGCGGCATTGAGTTTGTACCGTGCACGGGACGTCCGCTGTCGGGCATCTTTGAGCCCATCCTCGCCCATCCTGCCGTGCACTACGCGGTCTGCGCCAACGGCGCCAGCGTCTGGCAGCTCGACGACGATGTGCCCACCGACGCCTCGCGCGCCACGTGCATCTTGAGCCGTCCGCTCGATTGCGGCATTGCCCATCGCATCCATCGCATCGCCGCCGGCCACGATGTGACCTTCGATATCTTCGCGGATGGGCAGTGCTTCCTCCCCCGCTCGCTATACGGGCGTCTGGATGAGTTCTGTGGCGGCGACCCCCACATCGCGGCTTCGCTCAAGCGCACACGAACACCGATCGACATGGATATCGACAGCAAGATCGACGAGGTCGAGACGCTCGAGCGCATCGCCATGTACTGGCACGACCCGGCTGATCGCGACGCCATCGCGGCGGAGCTCGACACGCTCGGAGGCATTGAGGTCACGCGTTCGTACGCCATGAATATCGAGGTCATGGGTGAGGGCGCCACCAAGGGAACGGCCCTCACGTGGCTCTCCGAGCACCTGGGCGAGCGTCTCGCCGACGCCTGGGCGTTCGGCGACAACATCAACGACATCCCCATGCTGCAGGCAGCGGGCCACGGCATGGCCATGATCAACGCCGAGCTCGAAGACCGCGAGGCCGCCGACGCCATCACCGAATACGACAACGACCACGACGGCGTCGCCCGCATCATCATGGCCGCTCTCGCCTAGTCATTGGCCAGTCACTGAGGACGTTCTTGAATGACTAGTCGTTGGGGACACTCTTCGCGAAAAAGCTGCAAGAACTGTCCCCCACTGCCGGCAGAAAAGAAACGTCCCCATCTGCCGGATTAAGCGAGACTCTCCAGCACGCGACGGAGCTCCTGCTGGACGGCGTGGTCGCAGTTACAACCCACCACGCGATCGGCCACCGCCTTGAGCGCGGGACGCGCGTTTTCCATCGCGCAGCCCGTGCCGACAAAGCGAATGATCTCGTAGTCGTTCATCGAGTCGCCAAACGCCATGACCTCGTCGCGTCCAACGTCGTAATGCTCCGCGAGCTGCGCGATGCCCGAGGCCTTCGATACGCCGGGCCGCATGGCATCGATCCACGCGTTGCCCGAAGGCGCAAAAGTAAAGAGCTGACCAAGTTCGCGCTGTAGTACGTAGGCGCTGTCCATAACGGCACCGTCATCGCAAAAGATACTCGCCTTGATGATATTTACGCTGGGATCGGGCAGCTCCCAAATGCGCTCGGCATTGGGAAGGTCCTTATCGACCTCACGCACGAACTTGCACTCGTCATCGAGCAGGAAGGACTTGGTTCGGTCAAAAAGTGCAAGATGCAGATTGGGAAACGTCGCGACGGCCTGAGCGAGCTTTCGAATCGCCAGGTGCGAATACACCTCGCGGTCTACCATCTTGCCGTCGGCGTAGACCTGGGCGCCGTTAGCGGCGACAAAGTCCATCTTGTCGCGAACGGGCGCAAAGAACTCGCACAGGCGATCGTAGCGACGACCTGACGATGCGGCAAAATGCACGCCATGCTCGCGTAGCGCCAAAATCAGTTCGTAGGTCTCGGGAGGCACCTGGCCGTTTTCGTCAAGCAGCGTGCCGTCCATATCGGATGCAATCAGTTTAAACATAGAAAAGCTCCCTTCGGGCTTGTTGGAATCGAACGTGTATCCGATTCCAACGTACCCAAAGGGAGCTCAAATAAAACTCCGCGGGCGTAAACGTTACAAGGACCTGGCAAATAGCTCACACATGCCAGAGGTCCTACGGTCGCGGCGCCAGGCGACACGCCACCCCGACGGCCAGTCGTTTAAGAACGTCCCCGATGACTAGTCGGCGTAGGTGAAGGTTGTGACGTCGAACATGCCCTCGGGGCGGATGCGGAGCGTCGGGATGACCGGCAGGGGCAGGAAGATGATGCCCATGATGGGGTCGAGCGGCGGCTCAATACCCATGGCGCGCGCCTTGACCATAAAGTCGTCGTGCTGCGCGGCAACGTCCTCGGCCGTGCCTTCGCTCATAAGGCCACCGAGCGCCAGCGGAATGCGCGCCACGACCTCGCCGTTACGCACCAGCACGTGACCACCCTGGCCCACGGCCTCAACGGCAGCCATCATATCGGCAGCGTTATCGCCCACCACGCACACGTTGTGCGAGTCGTGGCCGATCGTGGAGGCAATGGCGCCACCCGTGATGGTAAAGCCGCGCACCCAGCCGCGACCGATATGCTTGCCGACCAGGCCCAGGCCAGCGGGGCCGTCGCCATCGGCGCCCTCGGCCTGCAGCGACACGCCACGGCCATGGCGCTCGATCAGCATAATGCGGCGCAAGTCCTCGGCGCTCTCGGGGCGGGCCATACCCGTGATAGCCATACCCGGGATGACATCGATAACGGCCTCGCCCGGCTTAAAGGCATAGTCAAACACGTCGAGCGAAAGCTTCGGCAGCTTAACGGAAGCGCGCAGCTCATCGGCAAGGGCCGCAACCTCGGCCATCTCGGGTGCAATCTCGCCCACAAAGGTGCCGTCCTGCGCCACCAAAGCACCGGCGGCATATACGCGATGCGGAGCCGTGGCAAACGTCAGGTCATTGAGCACCAGCAGGTCGGCACGCTTGCCCGGGGCAATCGCACCGCGGAGCTCGTGCGGGTCGCGGCAGCCGTGATCCAGGCCAAACGCCTCGGCCGTGGAGAGGGACGCCATAGAGATAGCGACCACGGGGTCGATACCGGCCTCAATCGCCACGCGGCAGGCATTGTCGATCATGCCGGTTGCAAGCGCATCAGAAGGGGCGCGGTCGTCAGTCGCAAAGCAGCAGCGGCGGGCGCGCGCGGGATTCTCCAGCAGCATCGGCGACAGGTTGGCCAGATCATGGCTGCACGTACCTTCGCGCAGCATCACGTACATGCCGCGAGACAGCTTGTCGAGCGCCTCCTCGGGAATCGTCGACTCGTGGTCGGCGATAATGCCTGCCGCAGCATAGGCGTTGAGGTCCTTGCCGGCAACGAGCGGGGCATGACCGTCGACCTGTTTGGACGGCGTCTGGTTGGCAGCGTCGATACGAGCACAGGTCTCGGGATCGGCCATAAAGACGCCCGGCAGGTTCATCATTTCGCCCAGACCAAAGACATCACCCGGATATTCGGCAAAAAACGCCTGCATATCGGCAGCGGTGATGACGGCACCGGCCTGCTCGTCGGGCAGTGCGGGCACGCACGAGGGCATCATGTACTTGATGGAAATAGGAGCGCGACGACCGTCCTCGATCATAAAGCGCAGGCCGTCGAGCCCCGCCACGTTGGCAATCTCGTGGCTGTCGGCAATGGCAGTAGTGGTACCGCGCGTCGCCGCCATGCGCGCATACTCGGCAGGGCGGATGTTCGAAGACTCGATATGCAAGTGTCCGTCAATAAAACCGGGGGCAAGATAGCGGCCCTGGCAATCGATGACCTCGGTAGCCTCATACGTACCGGCGGCATCGTCGCGACCATCGTAGAGCACACCGACGATCACGCCATCCTTGACGGCAACACTACCGGGCGCTACGCGTTGGCCGTACACATCGACGATCTGCGCGTTGGCAAACAGCGTGTCGACGGGCACGCGACCCTCGGCGGCCTCGATCACAGACCTCATGACCTCAACGGACATACATACTCCTTTAACCGTAGAAAAAAGCTGCGGAGCGGACAGGCCTTCACCGCGGCAAACCAATAGCCATTGTATGCCCAAAAGGAGGCCGCCGATAACACCTCTTCCGCTTAACGGCACACGCCGCTTGGCGCAATGGAGACAGGCTGCTTTGCACCAATGACAAGGAGTGTCCCAAAGTGCCGGCACAAAAGGAACGTCCCCAAGTGCCAACAAAGGGAGCGCCGATGTTTTGGCAACGACAGCGAGCGGGTCGCATTTGAGACAAGGTGACGTGAAACGAAAGGGCGCTGACCTTCTGGTCGCGCCCTTGAAGTTGAACGTCAGATTGTCCAAATGCGGCCCGCGCAGCGTCGTCCGGTCCGCCGTTCGGTAGAACGGCGGAACTAAATCAACTTAAAGCCCTTGCGCTTGCCTACGGAGAGGGTGTCGCCCAGCTTGAGGGCGCTGGGGTCGATGTTGTAGCTCTTGGGAGCCACGGCCTTGCCGTTGATCTTGATGCCGCCGCCGTCGATGTCGCGGCGGGCCTGACCGGCACTGGCCGAAAGACCCAGGTCCTTGAGCAGGCCGGCGAGGTAGATCTGGCCCTCGTCGTTGACGGTCAGCTCAACGTGCTTCTCGGGGAAGTCGGCGAGCTGGCCCTCCTTGAACACGCGGTCGAACTCGGCCTGGGCCTCGTCGCCGGCGCCGGCGCCGTGGTAGGTATCGCACAGATCGCGGCCCAGAGCGCGCTTGAGCTCATAGGGGTCGGCAGAGCCGTCGGCCAGAGCAGCGTCGATCTTGTCGACCTCGGCCGGGGTGAGCGAGCTCGCCAGACGATAGTACTTACCGATCATCTCGTCGGGGATGGACATGGTCTTGCCGAACATATCCTTGGGAGCGTCGGTCAGGCCGATGTAGTTACCGTAGGACTTGGACATCTTACGGACGCCATCGGTGCCCTCGAGCAGCGGCATGGTGAGCGCGATCTGGGGCTCCATGCCCATCTTCTCCATGAGCTCACGGCCGGCGAGCAGGTTGAAGAGCTGATCGGTGCCGCCCATCTCGACGTCGGCCTTGATCTGCACGGAGTCGAAAGCCTGCATCACGGGATACAGGAACTCATGCAGGGCGATCGGCGTCTGAGACTGGTAGCGCTTGGTAAAGTCATCGCGCTCAAGAATGCGGGCGACGGTGAACTTGGAGCACACCTGCAGCAGACCGGCCAGATCCATCGACAGGATCCAGTCGCCGTTGTGCACGATGGTGGTCTTCTCGGGATCCAGGATCTTCATGGCCTGGCTCACGTAGGTCTCGGCGTTGGCCTCGATTTGCTCCTGCGAAAGCTGCGGACGGGTGGAGTTCTTGCCTGAAGGATCGCCAATCAGCGCGGTACCGTTGCCGATGATGAGGGTGACGTTGTGGCCCAGGTCCTGGAACTGACGCATCTTGCGCAGCGGCACGGCGTGGCCCAGGTGCAGGTCGGGACTGGTGGGGTCGACGCCGAGCTTGATGTTGAGGGGCTCGCCCTTCTCAAGCTTCTTGCGAAGGTCGGCCTCGGGGACGATCTGCGCGGCGCCCGAGGTGATGATACGCATTTGCTCGTCAACAGACAGCATTGGGTATCCTCCTTTTGCTATAGCACCCTCGCCGAAAACGGCGGTGCTGGAAGTCCATAAACTCTCTTATGATAACAAACTGACGCGACGCGGCACCTACGACAGGAAAATCCTCGTCCTGCCGCATGCGTCGATGGCAACTGGCAGACGTGTACCGTCACGCTCGACCAGATAGCGCACCTGCCGACGGCGCAAGCAGTCACGGCAATGGACCTGCCCCGTCGCATCGGTGGCGCAGACGCCCTCGGCGGTCAGCAGGCAGTGCTCGCACACCATAAGCTCGGGACGGTCGGCGTCGACCGGACCCAAGACGCCGGGTTCGGCCGCCAGCTCGGCAATACGCTCCCTATCATTGCCGAGCAACTCGGCAGGCAAGTATACCCGCCCCGCGCCAAGACCCCGCAGCCAGGCAAGTGTGGCCCGATTGGCGCAGAACACCGGCGCCGCCACGTCGAACGCCGTGCCCAGCTCGCGGGCCGTCGCCACCTGCCCCAGATTGCGGCAGACGACGCACCCGGCACGCTGCATAAGCGCCCGAGTCCGCTCGGTATCGCCCGCGCGGCACACTTCGTCGAGCACCACCGTCGCATCGGACAAATCTCGCTCATCGCGCGGATCCACATCCATCAGTTCCCAGGCAAAGACCATACGAGCAAAAGCCTCATACTTTGACGGCTCCGCCAACTCCGTCGGCACATCGACATCTGCCAGGACGCCCTCAAACGGCAGCACCTCAACGGACTGTTCAACAGGCGCGACCGCATCTGCCTCGGCTCGCATGCGCTCCAACACCGTTGCCGTCTGCCCCAGCACGCCGGCGCTGCGAATCAGATAGACCTCGCAGCCCGCGTCCACCTTACGTTTGCAATGCACGACGATGCGCTCTCCCGCAGCGGCATCCACGGGACATGGCACCTGTGGCCAGCGCTTGGGCACATCGGGACGCGCGTCGGCACCCGGGTAAAATCGGATTTCGAGCGTATCGCCCGCCGCCACGGCGGCATCAAGCTCAACCGTCACCTCTTCGTGACCCACCGCCACCAAGTGGCCCACGCGCACGCCCTGGTTGATCGCGCGCTCAAAGCTCATGAGCTCGGCGCCCGAACGGCCCCAAAGATACGCATCGGTAAAGCCGCGGTTGAACGACCTTCCCAGCTCGCGCTCGAGCGTCGGCACCGCATCGGCATCCCATGTGCCGTCGCGCAGCATATCGAGCGCCCGACGCCACACCCTCACCACGTTAAAGACGTAGTCGGGATTCTTCATGCGCCCCTCGATCTTGAGCGATGCCACGCCGGCGGCAACAAGCTCGGGCAGATGCGCGATGCCCAGATAGTCACGCGGACAAAGCAGGCGATCCCCTTCGACAGCGGCGACACTCTGCCCCGCCTCGTCCACCAAGTCATAGGACAGACGGCACGGCTGTGTGCAGTCGCCGCGCATCGCCGACCGTCCGCGCCGCAGGGCCGAAAACTCACACGCGCCTGAATAGCCAATGCAAATAGCGCCGTGACAGAACACTTCGATGGGCACGCCGGTGGCACAAAGCGTCCCAATCTCCGCCACGCTCAGCTCGCGCGCCGTCGTCACACGCTCAACTCCCAGCTCCTTGGCAGCCAATTGCACGGCGCCCTCGCTATGAGCGCCCGCTTGGGTGGACAGGTGAATCTCGACCCCCGGAATCGCCGCGCGAAGCGCGCAAACCAGCCCGGCATCGGCCACAATCAACGCATCGGCACCCAACGCATGCGCATGCGCCCCCAGCGTCACGGCGGCGGCAAGCTCATCATCGAACACGAACACGTTGAGCGTCACGTACACACGCGCGCCATGGGCATGGGCCACGGCACAACCGCGCGAGAACTCATCATCGCTAAAGCCATGCGCGCTCACTCGAGCGTTGAATCCGTCCAGCCCCGCATAGACGGCATCGGCACCCGCCGCAATCGCTGCGAGCATCTGGTCGAGCCCGCCAGCAGGCGCCAGCAGCTCGGGCAGCGCCACTCCAGCCGCCGCCAACTCGCTTTCGCATTGTCCGCTCGGTTCCATCGGCCGAATCGCCATCGGTAAACTCCTTGCCAAGGTGTGCTTTCACTCTGAAAATTGCTGCCACCCAGCATACACGAGGCCTCGCGTGCCCCGATTGGTTTAATGTGTAATAACTTATGTCCATCCTGCCAGGCATAACACCTGCCGCCTGGCATGACATACCTGGAGGTCAATATATGGGTCCTCGCCAACGACAGGAGCGCGGTCGCTCTAAGACGCATGCCCTTCCCATGATTTTGCTCTCGTTTTTGGGCTTTCTGCTTATCGCGGGCGTAGCGTTTGGCATCGGCATGATCGGCAACGTCAACCGCTGGCTGTCCGATCTGCCCGACTACACCGACGCCAACGCCTATCTGGTCAGCGAGCCCACCGACATCGTCGACTGCAACGGCAATACCATTGCGAGTTTCTACACTCAAAACCGCAAGTCCATCACCAAGGACCAAGTGTCCCCCTACGTGTTGCAGGGCACCATCGATGTCGAGGACGAGCGCTTCTATGAGCATGGCGGCATCGACCTCTGGGGCATTGCGCGTGCATCGGTGGCAACCCTCACCGGCGGCCATGAGGGTGCGTCGACCATCACCCAGCAGCTGGTCCGCAACACCATCCTGCAGGAGGAACAATTCGACTCGACCATCGAGCGTAAGGTGCGCGAGGCCTATATCGCCATCAAGATGGAGGACATGTACTCCAAGGACGATATCCTCATGATGTACCTCAACACCATCTACTACGGCCACGGCGCCTACGGCATCGAGGCGGCAGCCGAGACCTATCTGTCCAAGACCGCCGCCGACCTCACCCTGAGCGAAGCTGCGCTGCTGATCGGCCTTCCCAACTCGCCCTCGCAGTACGACCCCACGGTTAACCCCGACCTGGCGCTGTCCCGCCGCAACAAGGTTCTGGACAACATGCTGCGTCTGGGACACATCACGCAGGAAGAGCACGATGCCGCACAGGCTGAGCCCATCACGCTTAACGTGACAGAGATCTCGGGCAGCGGCGTTAACATCTATTCGCAGCCCTACTTTGTCTCCTATGTCAAGCAACTTCTGGAGCAGGAGTTCTCCACCGACGTACTCTTTAAGGGCGGCCTTACGGTTAAGACCACCATCGACCCCACGATGCAGCAGGTGGCCGAGGAGGCCGTGCGCTCGCAGCTTGACACAATCGGACTCGACGGCTTGGACATGGGCATGGTGGTCATTGACCCCAAGACCGGCTATATCAAGTGTATGGTGGGCGGCTATGACTACGACTCGGACCAGAACCACGTGAACCACGCAACGGCCAAACGCCCCACGGGCTCCTCGTTTAAGGCGTTCACGCTCGCCGCTGCCATCCAGTGCGGCATGGACCCCAATATCACCCTCAACTGCAACTCGCCGCTCCCCCTTAAAAATTCTTCTGCCAAGGTCCAGAACTACGCAAACCAGAGCTTTGGCTCCATTTCGCTCAAGCAGGCGACGGCGGTTTCGTCCAACACCGGCTATGTCCAGGTCGCAGACGCCATCGGCAACAGCAAGATCATCTCGCTTGCCAAAAAACTCGGCATCGATCCCAAGAAAGACAACCTCGAAGACGTGCCCGTCATGACGCTCGGCACTGGCTCTATCTCGCCGCTCGAGATGGCCGCCGCCTATGCCGCCTTTGCTAACGGCGGATACTATCGCCAACCCATCGCCATCACCGAGATCATCTCCCGCAGCGGATCAGCGCTGTATCAGCACACTGACAATCCGCAACAGGCGCTCACCGGCGGTGAGGCCGCAGCCGTGACCGATACCCTGAGCGGCGTTATGCGTGGCAGCGGCACCGGCGCTTCGGGCGCCTTGAGCGTCAACCAGCCATGCGCCGGCAAGACGGGTACCACCAGCGATGTTACCAACCTGTGGTTCTGCGGCTACACTCCACAACTCTCCGTTGCGGTTTGGACCGGCTACTCCCAGGGCGAGATCCCCATCAAAAAGTACGGTGCAGACTTACACCCTT
>OIEB01000574.1_pt1 | contig 13042 bp, 9 predicted proteins | sample 1581711 | NCBI WGS metagenome assembly OIEB01 (sample SAMEA3882549, study PRJEB24775) | human gut metagenome | biome: human-associated habitat; feature: intestine environment; material: feces | place: Netherlands | collected 2009/2010 | reverse complement strand
TCAGTCCGATATCACCGGAACCTAAAATGACGACTTCACGTCCCGGCATAAAGCCTTCGATGTTTACCAGACGCTGTGCCGTTCCTGCGGAGTAAATTCCCGCCGGGCGGTATCCCGGAATATTTAACGCGCCTCTCGGTCTCTCGCGGCATCCCATAGCAAGGACGACCGCACGCCCGGTGAGCTGAAGCATGCCGGTGCGGCTCATGAACGTGACGGTATGGACTGCGGTGGCTCCCGTGCCCTCGCCCGCACCCGGATCGTCCGCACCCGCGACCGTGCCCTCGCCCGAATCAATCCCGAGCACCATGCTGTCCAAGAACAGCGCAATGTCGGTCGCGCGCACCTGGTCGATAAAGCGCTGCGCGTACTCGGGACCGGTGAGCTCCTGCTTAAAGTGCGAAAGGCCAAAACCCGGGTGAATGCACTGGCGCAGGATACCGCCCAGATGCTGCTCGCGCTCCACGATGGCCACGCGGGCGCCGGCCTTATGTGCGGCAAGCGCAGCCGCCATGCCAGCAGGTCCGCCGCCGATGACGACCACGTCGAAGGCCTGCGTCGATATCGACGCTACAGCTCCGGCCTCCGCGCGTCCGTCGCGCATATCAAAGGTCGCCATCCTAGCGCACCCCCTTCAGCGGTCCCTCTACCAGCCAAGAACCGGCATCCTCCAACAGCACCTCGCTGGGGTTGCAGCCCAGCTCGCGCACTAGGATTGCCACCACGCGGCTCTGGCAAAAACCGCTCTGGCACCGACCCATGCCGGCGCGGCAACGGCGCTTGACGCCCTCGACCGAAACCGCGCCCGGGCGGCGTCGAATCGCGGCCACGATCTCGGCCTCGGGCACCGTCTCGCAGCGGCAGACGATCTGCCCCCACGCGGGGTCGGACTCAATGAGCTCTTCCTTGCGCGCGAGCGGCGCGCGGTCAAAGTCGTCCGGCGCGCGGCGTATCGGGTCCCAATCGTCCCGTTCGCGCAGGGCCACGCCGGCGTCGCGCAGCACCTGTTCCATGCGCTCGGCAATGGCAGGCGCGCTCGCCACGCCCGGCGACTGAATGCCCGCAGCCTGGAACAGCTCCGGCACCACGGTCGACTGCCCAATAAAGAAGTCGTTCGTTCCCTGAACGACCGGGCGTCCGCCGGCAAACGCGCGCACCACGCGACGCGTGTCCAGATCGGGCACCAGCTTGCGCGCGCCGGTCAGGAGCGCGTTGACGTCGTCCACATAGGTCTGCGTGTCGCCTGGCTCGCGCACGGCGGCGGTCGCGGTAATCACGGTGTTGCCATGTACGGTTCCCGTCACAATGACGCCCTTGGAAATTGGCGTGGGAACGGGGTAGAGCGGCATGAGCGCACGCGGCTCCTTGTCCAGCACTACGATGTTGCCCTGGCGCCAGACCATCTGAAACTCCTCGGCGCCGGCCATGTGCGAGATGTCCGCGGCACCGTTGCCCGCGGCGTTGATCAGGTAACGGCAGCGCACGTCGCCTGCGGGCGTTGCCAGCGTAAAGCGCGCGGCTCCGTCATCCGAGTCAGCAACCTCAATTGCCTTCACCGGCGCGGAGCGCATAAACGTCACGCCGTTGGCAACGGCGTTTTCCAGCGCGGCGATGGCCACTTCAAACGGGTCGACGTAACCGGTCGAAGGGCACCACAGCGCGCTCGTTGCCTCGGCGCTCGCGCGCGGTTCCAGCTCGTGGATGTGCTCGGGGCCGATAATCGACAGCGCGGGCACGCCGTTGGCCAGGCCATTCTGGCGCAGCTTCTCCAGGTGCGCGCGGTCTTCGTCGTTGAAACCCAGCACCATCGACCCGGTGCGGCGGAACAAAAAGCCTAGCTCCTGGGCCCACGTGCCATATAGCTCGCAACCACGGGCGTTGACCTGCGCCTTGACCGTGCCCGGCGCCGGATCGTAGCCGGCGTGCACCAAGCCACCGTTGGCCTTCGAGGCGCCCAGCGCGATATCGTTGGCCGCCTCGACCACACAAATGGACATGTCAAAACGCGCAAGCTGCCGCGCGATGGCGCATCCCGTGATGCCTGCGCCTACAATCGCGATATCAAACGTTTCTGCCACGGTGCCTCCCAGACAAGTTGACAGGCTGTCAATAGGACTATCCTACGGTCTGCACACCCCCAGTGCGGCGGCAATGCGGCGAACAGCCCCGCTGTATCCGCCAACGGCAGGCGAGGGGAGACTCAGGACCATCGGCGACCTTGTCTGCCGCTCCTGGTGTCAGAGGTTTGTCTCGTTCTGTAACGGTAAGCAGAAGAATTGGGTCCCCAGATGTTACAGAACGAGACGTTTGTCAGACGGGCCCTCCATTTGTCTCGATCTGTAACAGTAAGAGGAGAAAATCGGTCCTATGTGTTACAGATTGAGATTTAAAGTCAGGGAGAGATTCTTCTGTCTCGATCTATAACATCTAGGGACCGTTTTGGGGTCCAGATGTTACAGATTGAGATATTTAACGGAGGGCTCACCGTTCATCTTGATCTGTAACAGTTAGCTGATGATTTGGGTTCTAGATGTTACAGATCGAGACAAACCTTCCGACGGATTTTGAATGTCTTGATCTGTAACAGTAAGAGGGGTTTTGGGGCCCAAGATGTTATAGATCGAGATTGAAGTCGGGGAGGGGCCCCTGTGTCTCGATCTGTAACAACAAGATAGGAAATTTGGTCCTAGTTGTTACAGATCGCGACGTTTGCTCGGCGGCACACCCGTTCGTCTCGATCTGTAACACCTAGACCCTTATTTGCCGAGTATCTGTTACAGATTGAGATGTTTGTGTCCACGCCAGCCCCGCTTGCAACCGTAGTCCCATATAAACAAACCCCGTGGTAAACTTGACCGTACTGTAAATATTCCGAAAGGTACATCTCAATGTCCAAGTACATCTCCGAGCTCATGTCGCCGCAGCTTATGGGCGTCATCTATGCCTTTGTTGGCTTTATCATCGCCCTGTACGTGCTGTCGGTCGTCTATGTGCTCATCGACGCTCGCCGCCGCGGCGCCAGCGCCTACGTGGCATGGGGCATCATTGCCCTTATCCCGTTTGTGGGCCTCATCGCCTACTTGGTCCTGCGCCCGCATTCCTACGCGGCTGACCGCGAGGAGCAGGAGCTGGACATGGCCCTGCGCGAGCGCCAGCTTGCCCAGTACGGCACCTGCCCGCAGTGCGGCGCGCCCATCGAGAAGGACTTTGTTGTCTGCCCGGTGTGCGACACCCAGGTTCGCAACGTCTGCCCCAGCTGCCATCGCCCGCTCGACGCGCACTGGAAGGTCTGCCCCTACTGCCGAACTCGCATTCAGTAACGCATCCATCGTCGGGCCGGCCGTAAGCCACGAACCCCGCGCATCACGCGAAAGCCGCACGCGCGCCCCGCACCCCGCCCCCACACGATGAAGCATGCGTAGAAAATCGCCCGCCGTGCCATTAAGGTGCGGCGGGCGCTTGTATACCAAGGCAACCTGCCTATAATGATGCAAGTCAAAAACGCCGAGCGCATCGCACGCACTTGCATCAGGCATCCGAGAGGAGAAAACATACCCATGAAGGCACTCTACAATGACGGTTCGGTGGCCGAGCTCCCGCAGGACGAGGTCACACACGTCATCCGCCACTCCGCCGCGCACATCATGGCGCAGGCCATCAAGCGTCTCTATCCCGAGGCCGACTTTGCCTACGGCCCCGCGACCGACAACGGCTTTTACTACGACGTCGACCTGCCCGAGGGCGTCAAGATCAGCGAGGACGACTTCCCCGCGATTGAGGCCGAGATGAAGAAGATCGTCAAGGAGAACCTCAAGTTCTCCGTGTACGAGAAGCCCCGCGCCGAGGCCATCGCCCTTATGGAGGAGCGCGGCGAGAAGTACAAGGTCGAGCACATCGGCGACCTGGACGACGACGCCCGCATCACCTTCTACCAGCAGGGCGACTACATCGACATGTGCGTCGGCCCCCACATCTGCTACACCAAGGCTCTGAAGGCCTTTAAGCTCACCGGCGTCTCGGGCGCCTACTGGAAGGGCGACAAGGACAACAAGATGCTCACCCGCATCAATGGCGTCGCCTTTGCCACCAAGGAAGAGCTCGACGAGCACATGCACATGCTGGAGGAGGCCAAGAAGCGCGACCACCGCAAGATCGGCCGCGAGATGGACCTCTTTATGATGCGCGACGAGGCCCCCGGCTTCCCGTTCTTCCTGCCCAACGGCATGATCCTTAAGAACACGCTGCTGGACTACTGGCGCGAGATTCACCACAAGGCCGGCTACGTCGAGATCTCCACGCCGCTCATCATGAACAAGCAGCTGTGGAAGACCTCGGGCCACTGGGACCACTACAAGGACAACATGTACTCCACCGTCATCGACGACGAAGAGTACTGCATTAAGCCCATGAACTGCCCGGGCGGCGTGCTGGTGTACGCCTCGAAGCCGCATTCCTATCGTGAGCTGCCCATCCGCGCCGGCGAGATTGGCCTGGTGCACCGCCACGAGCTGCGCGGCGCCCTGCACGGTCTGTTCCGCGTGCGCTGCTTTAACCAGGACGACGCCCACCTGTTTGTGCGTCCCGACCAGCTGACCGACGAGATCGTGGGCGTGGTCAACCTCATCGACTCCGTGTACCAAAAGTTTGGCTTTAAGTACCACGTTGAGCTTTCCACCCGCCCCGAGGACTCCATGGGTTCTGACGAGGATTGGGCGCGCGCCGAGGAGGGCCTGCGCACCGCTCTGGAGCAGCTGCACATGGATTACGAGGTCAACGAGGGTGACGTCGCCTTCTACGGCCCCAAGATCGACTTCCACCTGGAGGACTCGCTCGGCCGTACCTGGCAGTGCGGCACCGTGCAGCTCGACTTCCAGATGCCGCTCAACTTTGACCTGGAGTACGTGGACGCCGACGGCACCAAGAAACGCCCCATCATGCTGCACCGCGTGTGTTTTGGCTCCATCGAGCGCTTCATCGGTATTCTGATTGAGCACTTTGCGGGCAAGTTCCCCACCTGGCTGGCTCCCGTGCAGGTCAAGGCACTTCCCGTCTCCGAGAAGAGCCGCGACTACGCCCACGAGGTGTGCGCCAAGCTGGAGGAGGCCGGCATTCGCGTGGTCTGCGACGACCGCGACGAGAAGATCGGCTACAAGATCCGCGAGGCCCGCAGCATCGACCGCGTGCCCTACATGCTCATCCTGGGCGAGAAGGAGGTCGAGGCCGGCAACATCTCCGTTCGCGATCGCTCCAACGAGACCGTTCAGATGAGCGTTGACGAGTTTGTTGCGAAGGTGCTCGAGGAGATTAAGACTCGCGCTTAGCACAAACAACACAAGAAGTAACAAAGGCGATCGTCCTAAAGGGCGGTCGCCTTTTTTGTTGTCAATAGAAGAAAAGCCGCTGGTTAGAGCGGCTTTTTTGTTGTGCAAAAAGGTACGCTTCGCTCCTCTTTCGCGGCATCTCGCCACGGCAGCTGCCCGCTCGCTGACGTTTGCTCCATCTGGGCTGTTGAAATGATCCATGCGGTCCGTCTCATTTGCTCAATTTGCTGGGATGGGTTGGGTATCATGGTGAAAGCGATTTCAACGACAGGGGTGCTCGTGGTAAAGATGAAAGATGTGGCCGAGCTGGCCGGCGTTTCGAGCGCCGCCGTCTCACGCTACCTCAACGGTGGGTATATCTCGGCGGACAAGGCCGAGCGCATTAAGCAGGCGATTGAGCTGACCGGATACGTGCGGTCCAGCCAGGCTCGCGCGCTGCGCACCGGCTCCACCAAGCTCATCGGCGTCATCGTGCCCAAGATCAACTCGGAGTCCGTGAGCCGCATTACCGCCGGCATTGGCCAGGTGCTTGGCTGCCGCGGGTATCAGATGCTGCTTGCCAATACCGACAACGCGGCCGATCGCGAGCTCGAATACCTCGATTTATTCCAAAACCACCCGGTCGATGGCATTGTGCTGGTGGCAACCATGATCACCGACGAGCATCGCCGGGCGATTGAGTCGTGCCGCGTGCCCATTGTGTTGATCGGCCAACATGTCGAGGGCGCGGCGTGCGTCTATCACGACGATTACGAGGCCGCCTTTGAGCTGGGCCATGCGCTTGCGGGTCGCGTGGATGGCAAGATTGCCTACATCGGAGTTACGGATGAGGACCGCGCGGCCGGTTTCGACCGTCGTCGCGGTTTTGAGGCCGGCTTGCGCGCCGCGGGCAACCCGCTCGATGCCGCCTTGATTCGCCTGGGCTCGTTTACGCTTGACTCGGGCTATCGCGCTGCGCGCGAGCTGCTTGCCGATGCTCCCGATGTTTCGTTTATCGCCTGCGCGACCGACACCATGGCGGCGGGCGCGTTGCGTGCTATCGATGAGGTTCGCGGCGTGGGCGAGGGCATGCACCGCGTAAGCGGTTTTGGCGACAACGCGTTTTTGCGCGCGCTGACAGGCGGCATTCCCACCGTGCACTATGGCTACCTGACCAGTGGCGTCGAGGCGACCAATATGTTGCTCAACACGCTCGATGGCGTGGAGGGGGAGAGCGGCCTCAAGACGCTCAAGCTCGGCCACCAGCTTATGAATGTCTAGGCTTTGGGCACGCCTGCCTGTCCCTGACCCGTCTGTTTTTGCCGTAAAACTACCATTCGCCGGCTTTTTCCTACCGTTCACCCTACTATGAAAACGATTACAGACATATGAAACTGAAACCGATTACAGTGTAAGTGTCAAAGATGGCCGGGTGCAGATGCTCCCGTTGGAGGAAAGGGAAGTCATGGACTACCGCAAATCAGCCCAAGAGGTGCTCGACAACATCGGTGGCGCCGACAACGTCGTCTCTTCCGCGCATTGCGCCACGCGTTTGCGCCTGGTGATTGCCGATAACGCCAAGGTTGACAAGGAGGCCCTCGAGAATATCGACGGCGCTAAGGGCGTCTTTGAGGCCCAGGGCCAGCTCCAGATTATCTTTGGCACTGGCACCGTCAATAAGGTCTACGACGAGTTCATTGCGCTCAGCGGCGTCGAGGCTGCCACCAAGGCTGAGGTCAAGGAGGCCGCGGCGCAGCAGCAGAACATCTTTATGCGAGCAATTAAGGTGCTCGGCGACGTCTTTGTCCCTATCATCCCCGCCATCGTGGCTTCGGGCCTGCTGCTGGGCATTATGAGTGCCCTCAACTTTATGGCCTCCAACGGCTTTATCGCGCTCGACACCAATAACTTTATCTACAAGATTGCCGACCTGGTCTCGGGAACGTCCTTTAGCATTCTGCAGATCCTGATCGGCTACTCCGCGGCTAAGGCCTTCGGCGCCAACCCGTATTTGGGCGCCGTCGTCGGTGGTGCGTTCATCAACTCCTCGCTGCAGAGCGCCTACACGGTTGCCTCCGAGGGCGTGCAGACCATGGTCAACGTCATCCCCGGTTTGTACAGCTTTGAGTGGGTCGGCTATCAGGGCCATGTGATCCCCATCGTTATCGCCTGCGCCATTCTGGCCTTCCTCGAGAAGCGCCTGCACAAGATCGTTCCCGAGATGTTCGACCTCTTTGTGACACCGCTCGTCTCCGTGTTCGTGACCGTGCTCGTGACGCTCGTTGCCGTCGGCCCCATCTTCGTCTGGGCCGAGAACGCCATCCTCGGTCTGATTCAGGCCCTGCTGACCCTGCCCTTCGGCATCGGTTCCTTTATCGTTGGCCTGTTCTATGCCCCCACGGTCGTTACCGGTATCCACCAGATGTACACCGCCATCGACCTGGGCCAGCTCGCCCAGTACGGCGTGACCTATTGGCTGCCCATCGCCAGCGCTGCCAATATCGCCCAGGGTGGCGCAGCGCTTGCCGTTGCCTTTAAGACCCGCGATGCCAAGATCAAGGGCCTGGCGCTTCCTTCGGCTCTGTCCGCCTTCATGGGTATTACCGAGCCTGCCATCTTTGGTGTGAACCTGCGCTTCTTTAAGCCCTTCATCGCCGGCTGCATCGGCGGCGGTTGCGGTGCCCTGGTCTGTGCGCTCACCTCGCTTGCTGCTTCCGGCACCGGCGTTACCGGTATCTTCGGTATCCTGCTGTGCCTGGCCCAGCCCGTGCAGTATGCGATCATGTTTGCGGTCGCCGCGCTGGTTTCCTTTGCCGTCTCGTTTGTCCTGTACAAGGACGAGCCCAAGGCTTCCGAGCAGGCCTAAGAGCTTTTGATTGAGGGGTGCCCGCGGGTTGTATGCTCGCGGGCGTTTCCCGTATCTGGCGCCGATCTCTGGTGCCTTGGTATTTTTGATCCGTTAGGACTTTGACATGTCTAATGCACTTGGTCGCGACCTTGCAAAGCTGGTTGCCGCTGTTGACGCTGCCGCCTCTGAGTGCGGCCATGGCGCGTATGGCCAGCGCTTCCACATTATGCCGCCGGCGGGCTGGCTCAACGACCCCAACGGTCTTTGCCAGGCGGGCGGCGTGTTCCATGCCTATTTTCAGTATGCGCCGTTTGATGTCGAGGGTGGCGTTAAGGTCTGGGGCCATGCGACGAGCCGCGACCTTATGACGTGGGACTACGTTGGCGCTCCGCTGCTGCCCGACGAGCCGTTCGATTGCCATGGCGTGTATTCGGGCTCCGCGCTTGCCGAGGACGGCCGCATATGCGTGCTGTACACGGGCAACGTGAAGCTTTCTGATGCGGACGGTACGTACGACTACGTCAATACCGGCCGCCGCGCCGATACCGTCTATGTCGAGAGCGTTGATGGCCTTGCCGGTCGGGAGTTCAGCCAAAAGCGCGTGGTGCTGGCGTCCGATGATTATCCCGAGGACTTGACCTGCCATGTGCGCGATCCCAAGGTGTGGCGTGACGCGGACGGGCGTTATCACATGGTGCTGGGCGCGCGTCGTCGCGTGGATGGGCCGCATGTCGAGAGCCGTTTTTGTGCGATGCACGGCGAGGGTGCCGGGCGCGATGTGGGTGAGATCCTGGTGTATGGTTCGGCGGATATGCTGAACTGGGAGCTCGAGAGCCGTGTGTCTACGCCCGAGCGTTTCGGCTTTATGTGGGAGTGCCCGGGGTGTCTTGAGCTTAAGGCGGATTGCGGCGTACCGGCAAAGTTCCTTTCCTTCTCTCCTCAGGGGCTCGAGGGCGGTCGTTGGGACCGCGGCAATGTGTATGCCGCTGGCTACATGCCTGTAACGGGCGACATTACCGGTGGTGACGGTGCCTATGAGCTGGGCGAGTTCCGCCTATGGGACGCCGGTTTTGATTTCTATGCTCCGCAGGAGTTCACGGCCGAGGACGGTCGCCACATTCTGATCGGCTGGATGGGCATGCCCGATGAGCCGACCTATGGCAACGCACCCACCGTGCGGGCGGCGTGGTGCTGCAGCAGCCGGCGCGCGAGATTGAGCACCATTATGCCTCGGTGCGTGTGGGGGAGGGCTCGCTGGAGGTTTCCGGCGATACCTGCTTTGACGTTATTGTCGACGGTGTCGACGACGCGTTTACCGCGACCGTTGATGGCGAGCTAAGGCTGGCGTTTGTGCCCGCCGAGGGCGATCTGCCCGCGCGCTTTGAGATGCGATTTACCGATGAAGGTCGCGCTTCTGCCGGTTGCGGTCGTACCGTGCGCTGGGAGCCCGTCGACGAGGTTCGTAACGTGCGCATTGTCGGCGATGTCTCGTCGGTCGAGGTGTTTGTGAATGATGGCGCGCTCGTGTTTTCGACGCGCATCTATCCCGAGGCCTATGGCGTGACCGTTGACGCTCCGGGTGCGAGCGTGAACTATCACACGCTCAACATTTAGGCGATTCGTCGCATATCGGCGCTATACTGCAGCCGTTGCCCACGATGCGGGGAACACCCGCATCGTGGGTTTTTGTTTTGAAGGGACGGTGCCGTGTGGATGTGCAGCAGCTAGAAGAGACTTGGGCTTTGAGGGCCGGCGCGCGTGAGGCGCGGTTGCTTGCGGCCCCGCATGTGCCGGTTGCTCTATCGCAGCTGGGAATTGTGCGTCCCGGTGACCGCCTGGTCGCGTTTGCCGATGACTTTGCCGATGCGTTTGCGCACGGCTTTGATGGCTGCGATGTCGCGCTGGTGGGCTCGCCGTCTGCCGAGGCGTTTGCCGCTGCGTCCGAGGGCTTTGATGCTTCGTTTGATGCCGAGGGGCCGCACCTGTGGTGGTTTGTCAACTCAATCGGCGGCTTTGGCCTGCGTGTGCCCGATCTGCGTGCCCTGGGTCGCGCGGCTCGCGATGCCCGCGCGCTGTTGGTTGTGGACAACACCGTGGCGTCGGCTTTTGGCTGCGATCCGCTGCGGCTGGGTGCCGTGCTGTCGCTCGAGGCGCTCGACCGCGTGTGTGCTGGTAAGGCGCCGCGCAAGCTCGTTGCCGCTTCGGTGGCGCGCTCGCAGCTCAAGCGCCATCGCGTGGATGCTGCTGCCGAGTGCGCGCATGCGTTGTTTGCGGGCTGCGGTGCTTTGGCGCTCGACCTTTCTACCGAGGAGGCCGGTGCGCTGGAGCGCGGGCTGGACTCGCTCAATACCCGCATGCAGGCACACTTCGACCGCGCCCGTGCGCTGGCCGAGTATCTGGCCGCCAACGAGATGGTGCGCAACGTGCGCTATCCCGGGCTGAACTCGCATCCCGACCATGTGATTGCAACGGGAATCCTCGAGCACGGCTTTGGCCCGGCAGTTGAATTTGACCTTATCGAGCGTAGCGCGGGCAAGCTGTTCGATGCTTTGCCCGGGGAGTTTCGCACATCGTCCGCCGGCGGCGCAGCGACGCGCCTTTCGGCCCCACGCGGCAAACAGGGGAGCACCATCCGTCTCTTCGCCGGCACCGACAACCCCCTGGCTGTAGCGTCCGCCCTCGACAACGCCCTACGCAAATTGGCTACTCTTTGATGCTGGCGATGAGGTCGCTGGCTTTGGTGGCGATGACGTTGTTGATGTCGGTCTGCAGCTCCTCGTAGGCCGCTATGGCTCGCTCGCCGGCGGGGGTGAGGGTGGATCCGCGGGCTCCGTCGCGCTCGATGAGCTTGCAGCCCAGCTGGCCTTCGGCTTCGTTCACAATGCGCCAGGCCTTGGAATATGCCATGCCCATGCTCTTGGCGGCACGGTTGAGCGAGTGTTCGCGGGCGATACCCTGCAGCAGCAAGACGCAGCCGTGGCCGAAGACGCCCTGCAGATCCTTGTCGCACGCTTGAATGACCAGCTTTGCCGTCGTCTTGTACTCCATGTGCTCCACGTCTCCCTGCTAAAGTGTTTGCTGGGCAAACGCAAAGCCTGCGTCAAACCCTCGTGTGCTCTTCTTAAATCATGCATTGTAGCAGTCAAAGTGCGTTAAGATACTTCCCCAGTATTGGGCGCCCAAGGTTGGGCTGGGTCCTACGTGGCCTGCAGCCGACCGGTCGCATGGAAAAAGGAGAAACATGGCTACGTTCTTTCCCGGTGAGTCCCACACGTTTTCGGAGTATCTGCTGGTCCCTGGTTACTCGTCCTCGCAGTGCATCCCCAACAACGTCTCTCTTAAGACGCCGCTAACCCGCTTTAAGCGCGGTGAGAAGCCGGCAATCACCTTGAACATCCCCATGGTTTCCGCCATCATGCAGTCCGTCTCGGGCGTCGATATGGGTGTCGCGCTCGCTACCGAGGGTGGCCTGTCCTTCATTTACGGTTCCCAGAGCGCCGAGTCCGAGGCCGCTATGGTCAAGGCCGTCAAGGATCACAAGGCTGGTTTCGTTCAGTCCGATTCCACGCTGACCCCTGACATGACCATGGAGCAGGTCATCGAGCTCAAGGAGAAGACCGGTCACTCCACCATGCCGGTCACCGACGACGGCACTCCCAAGGGTAAGCTCCTGGGCATCGTCACCAGCCGTGACTATCGCCCCAGTCGCGATGACCACCAGACGAAGGTCTCCGAGTTCATGACCCCGCGTGAGCAGCTCATCGTGGGCGACAAGAACATCAGCCTTAAGGTTGCCAACGACGTCATCTGGGACAACAAGCTCAACGCCCTGCCCATCGTTGACGACAACGATCACCTCATGGGCATTGTCTTCCGCAAGGACTACGACAGCCACAAGACCAACCCCAACGAGCTGCTCGATAACGACAAGCGCTACATGGTTGGTGCCGGTATCAACACCCGCGACTATGCCGAGCGCGTGCCGCTGCTCATCGAGGCCGGCGCCGATGTCCTGTGCATCGATTCTTCCGAGGGCTTCAGCGAGTGGCAGAAGCGCACCATCGAGTGGATCCGCGCCAACTACGGCGAGGACGTCAAGGTCGGTGCCGGCAACGTCGTCGACGCCGAGGGCTTCCGCTTCCTTGCCGACTGCGGTGCCGACTTCATCAAGGTCGGTATCGGCGGCGGTTCCATCTGCATCACCCGCGAGACCAAGGGCATCGGCCGTGGCCAGGCCACCGCGCTGATCGACGTCTGCCGCGCTCGCGATGAGTACTACGAGGAGACCGGCGTCTACGTGCCCGTGTGCTCCGACGGCGGCATCGTCTACGACTACCACATGACGCTCGCCCTTGCCATGGGTGCTGACTTTATGATGCTGGGCCGCTACTTCGCTCGCTTCGACGAGAGCCCGACCGAGCGCGTCAACGTCAACGGCCAGTACATGAAGGAGTACTGGGGCGAGGGTTCTGCGCGTGCCCGCAACTGGCAGCGCTACGACCTGGGCGGCGCCGCGAAGCTTAGCTTCGTCGAGGGCGTCGACTCCTACGTTCCCTACGCCGGTTCCCTCAAGGACGGCGTGGGCGGCACGCTCTACAAGGTCAAGTCCACGATGTGCAACTGCGGTGCCCTCTCGATCCCCGAGCTCCAGGAAAAGGCACGCCTGACCCTGGTCAGCTCGACCTCGATCGTCGAAGGCGGCGCCCACGACGTTGTAGTCAAAGATTCGCAGCAGTCCGTATCTTATCGATAAGGTAAGAGCCTCACATAAAGGTTGAGTATCAACCACGTTATTTAGATAAAGCGAGATGCCTGCAAGTCGCAGGCATCTCGCTTGTCGTATTTGCTATCATCAGTCAAGTTAACCTTAGGGTCGGGCGGCCTGGCTTTGTTC
>OIEB01000573.1_pt1 | contig 13064 bp, 10 predicted proteins | sample 1581711 | NCBI WGS metagenome assembly OIEB01 (sample SAMEA3882549, study PRJEB24775) | human gut metagenome | biome: human-associated habitat; feature: intestine environment; material: feces | place: Netherlands | collected 2009/2010 | reverse complement strand
GTTACTGGAAATGCAATTGGTGGATCGTATCAATCTTGATGATGGATGTGCACGTTATGAGATCGGAGAATTCTTCGATGGAGAAGAAAGACATCATCATCATCACCTGATATGCAGAACATGTGGAAAGATCATTCCGTTCAAGGATGATCTTCTGGAAAATCTGGAAGATAAGATCGAAGAGACAACGGGATTTCATGTGTTAGACCACGAATTAAAGTTCTACGGACAGTGCAAGGAGTGCCAAAAAAGAGGCAGAAAAATAGTACGGTAAGCACGTGGAGGTGTAATTTTGAAGAGAGAAAACAATGGAAAAATGCGTATCATTCCACTCGGAGGTCTGGAAAAGATCGGAATGAACATCACAGCTTTTGAGTATGAGGACAGTATTATTGTTGTAGACTGTGGATTATCTTTCCCGGAGGAGGATATGCTCGGAATCGACCTGGTCATTCCGGATGTTACTTATCTGAAGGATAATATCCAGAAAGTCAAAGGATTTGTGATCACCCATGGTCATGAAGACCATATCGGTGCACTCCCTTATATATTAAGAGAACTGAATCTTCCGATCTATGCGACCAAGCTTACGATGGGAATCATCGAGAAGAAGCTGACGGAGCACAATCTGCTTCGCAGTACAAGAAGAAAAGTTGTAAGACACGGACAGTCGATCAATCTGGGTCAGTTCCGTATCGAATTTATCAAGACAAACCACAGTATCCAGGATGCTGCGGCACTGGCAATCTATTCACCGGCCGGTATCGTTGTGCATACAGGAGACTTTAAAGTAGATTATACACCGGTATACGGTGATGCGATCGATCTGCAGAGATTTGCAGAGATCGGAAAGAAAGGTGTACTGGCACTGATGTCGGACAGTACCAATGCGGAGAGACCGGGATTTACCCAGTCTGAGCGTACGGTAGGTATTACATTTGACCACATTTTTGCAGAGCATAAAGATACACGTATTATCATTGCAACATTTGCATCAAATGTAGACCGTGTACAGCAGATCATCAATACGGCATGTAAATATGACCGTAAGGTAGTCGTAGAAGGACGAAGCATGGTGAATATCATCCAGGTTGCACAGGAGCTGGGATACTTAAATGTTCCGGATAAGACACTGATCGAGATCGACCAGCTGAAGAATTATCCACCGGAGAAGACAGTTCTGATCACAACCGGAAGTCAGGGAGAATCAATGGCAGCACTGTCACGTATGGCAGCAGATATCCATAAGAAGATCTCGATCATGCCGGGTGACACGATCATTTTAAGCTCTAATCCGATCCCTGGAAATGAGAAGGCAGTATCCAAGGTTATCAACGAGCTCTCCATGAAGGGTGCGAAGGTTATTTTCCAGGATGTCCATGTTTCCGGACATGCCTGCCAGGAAGAAATCAAGCTGATCTATTCTCTGGTAAAACCGAAATATGCAATCCCTGTTCATGGTGAATACAGACATCTGACCGCACAGAAAAATGTAGTTGAGGAACTTGGAATCCCCAAAGAGAATATCTTTGTCCTTGCATCCGGAAATATTCTGGAGCTTGACAGCCAGAGTGCACAAGTAACAGGCACTGTACACACAGGAGCAATCCTGGTAGACGGACTTGGTGTAGGAGATGTAGGAAATATCGTTCTTCGTGACCGTCAGCATCTTGCAGAAGATGGAATTATGATCGTTGTGGTTACGTTGGAACGCCACAGCAATGTGATTCTTGCAGGACCGGACATTGTTTCCAGAGGCTTCGTATATGTGAGGGAATCTGAGGATCTGATGGATGGTGCAAGAGAAGTGGTAGAGAATGCACTGGATTCTTGTCTGGAACGTAATATTACGGACTGGGGCAAGATCAAGACAGTTGTGAAGGATGCGCTCAGTGAATTTTTATGGAAACGTACCAAGAGAAGTCCTATGATCCTGCCTATTATCATGGAGGCATAAAATGGAACCAAATACAATAGAGGAAAGTATTAAAGGGCTTCTGGAGGCTATAAAGGAGAGCCCTGAATATCTGGAATTTCAGAAGCAGAGTGATATCCTGAAAAAGAAGCCCGAACTGAAGGCACGTGTGGATACATTCAGGGCAGATAATTATAAAGTCCAGAATGAATGTGATTCCGATAATCTGTTTGAAGTTGTAGAGCAGATGGGAAAAGAATCCGCAGAGCTGCGCAGACACCCGGAAGTGAATGCGTATCTGGATGCGGAGCTTGCTTTGTGTAAAATGATGCAGAGAATCTGTATAAAACTGGGAGAAGGTATTGATATAGATGTCCCGGGAATGTGAGCAGATAAACTGTAAAAAAGTTATCCTGCTGTGAGCAGATAACTGAGCGGATGACTTTATCCGCCTGACATACAGAAAGGAAATAGCTTATGAGTGATACCAGGGAACGTGCAGGTGCAGCAGGTGTTGTTGTTGCAGGAACGTTTTTTAAGATCGTACTTTATATATGTGTGATAGTTTTACTTTTCTGGGTAGGAAAGGCTTCTTATCAGTTTGGACATGATGTCTTTAATCAGCAGGCCATGAGTCCCGGAGAAGGACAGGAAGTTACAGTGGTGATCAAGGAAGATACTTCCTTGTACAAGATTGCCAAAACTCTTCAGAAAAAAGGTCTGGTCAAGAGTGCAACGGTATTTTATGTTCAGGAGAGACTGTCTACTTATCATGGAAAGCTTCAGGCCGGAACGTATCTGTTAAGTACAGCATATACACCTAATCGTATCATGGGAATTCTGGCAGGTGATGATGAACAGGAAGGGGTAAGTGATTCGTGATAGTTGACGAGCGGATGCGTACCTATATTAATTCACTGGATATGGGAAATACACCGTTTCTTGAAGAATTGGAGCAGTATGCCATTAGGGAACGGGTGCCGATCATCCGGAGAGAAATGCAGAGCTTTATAAAAATGTTTCTGGCTGTAAACCGGCCGAAGCGTATTCTGGAGGTGGGGACAGCCATTGGCTTCTCCACACTTCTTATGTGTGAATATGGTCCGGAGGATCTTGAAATCGTAACGATCGAGAATTATGAGAAGAGAATCCCCATCGCAAAAGAGAATTTCAGGAGAGCCGGACGGGAAGCGCAGATTACTCTGCTTGAGGGAGACGCAGGACAGATATTAAAAGAACTGGAAGATTCGTTTGACATGATTTTTATGGATGCTGCAAAGGGACAGTATATCAACTGGCTTCCGGATGTGATGCGTCTTATGAAAAATGGCGGTGTTCTCATCTCTGACAATGTGCTTCAGGAGGGAGATATCATAGAGTCCCATTATCTGGTAGAGCGCAGAAACAGAACCATATATAAGAGAATGCGTGAGTATCTGTATGAACTGAAACATAATCCATCCCTGATAACTTCGATCATTCCCCTGGGAGACGGAGTTACAGTCAGTGTGAAACAGGAGTGAACAATATGAGAAAAATAGAATTGCTGGTTCCGGCTAGCAGTCTTGAGGTGTTGAAGATTGCTGTTATTTTCGGAGCAGATGCAGTATATATCGGTGGAGAAGCCTTTGGACTTCGTGCCAAAGCAAAGAACTTTTCCCATGAAGATATGAAGGAAGGAATCGCTTTTGCCCATGAACATGGAGTGAAAGTTTATGTGACTGTAAATATTCTGGCCCATAATTATGATCTGCCGGGTGTGAGGGAATATCTGACAGAACTGAAAGAACTGAAGCCGGATGCACTGATCATTGCAGACCCGGGAATCTATATGTATGCAAAGGAAATATGCCCGGAAATCGAACGTCATATCAGTACACAGGCAAACAATACTAACTATGAGACATATCGTTTCTGGTACAATCTGGGAGCAAAGCGTGTGGTAACAGCCAGAGAGCTTTCGCTTGCGGAGATTAAAGAGATCAGAGAGCATATTCCGGAGGATATGGAGATTGAAACATTCATCCATGGTGCTATGTGCATTTCTTATTCCGGAAGATGTCTGCTCAGTAATTATCTGGCAGGACGTGATGCCAACCAGGGAGCCTGTACCCATCCCTGCCGCTGGAAATATTCCATTGTTGAGGAGAAACGTCCGGGAGAATATATGCCGGTATTTGAAAATGAAAGAGGAACCTATATCTTTAATTCCAAGGATCTCTGCATGATCGAGCATATGGACGATATCATTAACAGCGGAATCGACAGTCTGAAGATAGAAGGCCGTATGAAAACCGCTCTCTATGTTGCAACAGTTGCCAGAACTTACCGCAAGGCAATAGACGACTATATGGAGAGCCCTGAGAAATATCAGGCAAATATGCCATGGTACCAGGAACAGATTTCCAACTGTACCTACAGACAGTTTACAACCGGATTCTTCTATGGAAAACCAGATGAGAATACACAGATTTATGATAATAATACTTATCAGAAGGAATATACGTATCTGGGATTTGCTGAGGCAGTGGATGAACGGGGTTATGCGCAGATCACTCAGAGAAATAAATTCTCTGTAGGTGAGACAATTGAAATTATGAAACCGGACGGACAGAATGTAGCTGTCACTGTGAAGGGAATTTATGATGAGGAAGGCAATTCCATGGAGAGTGCGCCTCATGCACAGCAGAAGCTGTTTATCGATCTGGGAACCGAAATACAGGTTTACGATCTGTTAAGAAGAGCAGAGTGATTAATAAACGCAGCCAACGTTAAATTTGTTGGCTGCGTTTACTGTATTTGCGGGAAAAGGCCTCGAAGCTTTTGCAGAGCAGTTTTTTCGATCCTGGAGACATAAGAGCGGCTGATACACAGTTTTCGGGCAATTTCCCGCTGAGTTTCTTCCTCCATGCCAAAGAGCCCATATCTGCAGCAGATCACCTGATATTCCTTATCTGACAGGACTTTTTTCAGAGAACGTAGAAGATAGTCGGTATTTTCGCGGATATAGCAGTCTTCCACAATATCTACAGGTGCACTCTCGATCACATCTAACAGATTAATCTCATTTCCTTCTTTATCTGTTCCTATGGGTTCATATAGGGACACTTCTTTTGAATGCTTTTTCTTAGCACGAAAATACATCAGCAGTTCATTTTCTATACATCTGGCAGCATAGGTGGATAACCGGGAAGCCTTCTGGGGATTAAAGGTTGTGACAGCCTTGATCAGTCCGATGGTTCCAATAGAGATCAGATCATCTGTATCCTCACCGGTTCCCTGATATTTTTTGACCACATGTGCTACCAACCGCAGATTATGCTCGATCAGGATATTCTTTGCCTGAGAATCACCCTCCTGATATTTTTGAAGATAATATTTTTCCTGGGATATGGACAAAGGTTTTTGAAAGGCCTTCAAATCGCTACCTCGAAGGGGATTTCTATATAGTTTATGTCCGGGACAGGGTGTTGGTGCTTTTCCAGAAAATTTTGAGCCTTTTTACAATTATTTTACCTGTTCTGTACAATTGTGTGATGGCAGAGTGTCTTTTCCTCTGCTATGCTTAATAAAGCTGGTGATGAACAAGGATATGATTTTCGATGCTGATGGACAGGCTGCGCAGACCGAATTGAAAGATCAGAGAAAAGGAGCAGTCAGATATATGATAAAAACCTATGTAATAGATACAAATGTACTGATTCAGGCACCGTATGCAATAAAAAGGCTTTGAGCCAAAGGGAGTGAAATATTTGAAATACAAGGAAATAGCAAATAACAAAGAAATTAATGCATATCTGCAGAAAGGAAATGCAAATCTGGGACAGCTGGGTTTTACAGATCATTCAAAGGCACACTGCGTACAGGTTGCACATCAGGCTGGAAAGATACTGAAACGGCTGGGATATTCAGAACATGAAATTGAACTTGCAAAGATTGCCGGCTATATGCATGATATTGGAAATGCCATTAACAGAACCCATCATGCAGAATATGGTGCACTGCTTGCAAATGATTTACTGAAAGAAACAGATATGTCTCTGGAAGACAGGATAACTGTAATAGCAGCCATCGGTAATCATGACGAATCAACAGGAAGCCCTGAGGATGTGGTTTCAGCGGCACTTATTATTGCAGATAAAACAGATGTAAGAAGAAGCCGTGTGCGCCAGAAAGAACAATCCGCTTACGATATCCATGACAGGGTAAATTATGCAGTTACAGACGCCAAGCTGAAAATCGCTGAAGACAAATCTGTCATTGCACTGAACCTACAGATTGATGAAAAAATCTGTTCCATGTATGATTATTTTGAGATTTTCCTTGAGCGTATGATGCTTTGCAGGAAAGCTGCGGAAATACTTGGAACAACTTTTAAACTGACAGTAAATGGCCGAAAGGTTTTGTAGAATTGCTATAATAAAAAGAATAGAGAAATTTATTGGAAGAGATGCTTGAAAAAAAGGTATCTCTTTTTTGGATTGCTATAGTTGATTTTGCAGCGGATATTTCAAATCTGCATTGAGAAATCAGAATGACTACAGTATAATGGAGGAAGAATTTAACCGAATAAACTGCAGAGCAGTTATTCGGTGTAGAACTACGTAGCGAAGCGGATGATTTTATCCGCTTGAATACAATACAACAGGAGAAGCACATGAAAATATATTTAGCCCCCCTTGAGGGAATCACAGGATATACATACAGAAGGGCACTTTACCAGTGCTTTGGAGGTTTTGACAAGTATTTTATTCCTTTTATTCTTCCAAACCAGAAAGGACATCTCAGCACCAGAGAAAAGAAAGACATTATGCCTGAGAATAATGAGGGGATGTATGCTGTTCCCCAGATTTTGACAAAGAATGCAGAGGATTTTATCCAGACAGCGGAAACACTGCAGGAATACGGTTATAATGAAGTGAATCTGAACCTTGGCTGTCCGTCAAAGACTGTTGTGACAAAAGGCAGAGGTGCGGGATTTCTGGACAGACCGGATGAACTGGACAAATTCCTGGATGAGATTTTCCGTAAATGTGATATGAAGATTTCCATCAAGACTCGATTGGGTATGGATGATCCGGAAGAATTTGAAGATCTGCTGACGATTTATAATAAATATCCACTGGAAGAGTTAATTGTTCACGCAAGAGTGCAGAAAGACTATTACAAAAATACGCCACGTCTGGAAACATTTGGGGAGGCGGTGGAGCGGGCCAAGAGCCCGGTTTGCTATAACGGAGATATCGTCACAGCAAAGGACTGTACCAGATTACAGGAAATGTTTCCGACCCTGGACTGCATTATGACAGGCAGAGGAACACTGAAGAATCCTGCACTTGCCAGAGAGAGCCGTGGCGGTGCACCTGCGTCAAAGGAAGAAATCCGCAGATTTCATGATATGATGTATAATGAATATTGTGAAGACCTGTCCGGAGACAGAAATATCCTGTTCCGTATGAAAGAATTATGGTCTTATCTGGCACCTATGTTTACAAACAATAAAAAATATGCCAAAAAGATTAAGAAGGCTGAGAAATGTGTGGTATATGAAAATGCAGTCAGAGAATTATTTGGCTGTGAACAGTTAATTGGAGAAGTGGAAGATGGGGATATGGAAAAAAATACTGGATTATTATAACAGCTGAAAGATATAGAACTCACAGTATTTCGATAAAAAGTAACTGATTAGTATCTTTAAGGCTGCAATATTTTTTATTAAGAAGGAGAAAAAAGAATCCTATGAAATCTCATGTATTTCAGATGAAATATTTCTTAGCAGGCATCTATATTATCTGTGTTATATTTACCTGCTTTAACGCCAGGTTTTATCATACGCCTCTGGCGAAGATATCTTCAGTAACAGAAAAGGAAACAATGAGCAGAAAAGGAACCAGGGATGCAGAAGAGTATTATTATACTCAGAAAATTACAGCGCGTATATTAAACGGTACCCATAAAGGGGAAGAGATTGCTATTTCTAATGAATATACATCGTCTCAGGTTCAGAATCAGAAATATCACAAAGGAGACACGGTCCTTTTAAGCGGTTCAAGGGAAAATCCAGGGAAATCCATACGTTCCATAAAGCGTGATGGTTATCTGGCATTGCTGGCAGGTGGTCTGTTTTTTCTTCTGATCTGTATTACAGGAAAACAGGGATTCTATACGATCATATCGCTGATATTGAACACAATTATATTCGCGTTTGGATTTCAGGCTTTTATGAAAGGGGAAAATATCTTAAATATCTGCAATGTAATTGCTTTTCTATTTTCGATAACAACTCTGATCTGTCTGAATGGAATCCACAGAAAAACATGGGCTTCTGTTATTTCAACCATATGCGTACTGTTTCTGATCATGGCATTATTTGAATTTTCTATTCAGTTTTTTGGAGATCTGGATTATTCTAATCTGGAATATCTGGGGAGTATGAGTAATTCCGCTGATATATTCTGGACAGATATTATGCTGACAGGACTTGGAGCTATCATGGATGTAGCTGTAACTATTAGTGCTGCAACAGGGGAAATTGTCCGGAAAAATCCAGATGTTTCTCTGAGAAAATTAATACATTCAGGACGGGAAATCGGATATGACATTATGGGAACCATGATAAATGTGCTGCTTTTTGTCCTGGCAAGCGGCATGATTCCTATGTTTATCCTGAAAATGAACAATGAGATCAGATTTATAACGATCATACGATATCATATTCCATATGATATCTGTCGTTTTCTTATTGAAAGTATAGGAATTGTACTGGCAATCCCTGTATCTGTTTTTATTTCTTCTATTATCATGAAACTACCATCTCTGAAAAGGAGCGACAAAAAATGATAATTTTTCTTGCACTGGTGTTGATTATTTTAATGATTCTGATTGGTGGGGAGCGCGGAGCAGTTTCTCTTATGACACTGGCCGGTAATATTGTAATTCTGTTTATTTCGATTCTTCTGATGTCCATTGGTTTCCCGGCTCTGCTTCTGATATTGGCTGCAGGGGCAGGAGTCTGCTATAATTCCCTGTTCTACCAGAATGGAAACAATCCAAAGACACGGGCGGCTTTTCTGGCTACCTTGCTTGTGATGCTGCTTTTATTTATTCCGATTTATCTTATTATATGGAGATCAGGAAGCTACGGACTGAATGAGCTTCAGCTTTCAGAAGATGATTTTATGTATTATTACAGTACGGATATCCATATTAATATGCTTCATGTGGCAGTTTTTGTAACTGTTTTCAGTACTCTTGGAGCGGTTATTGATACTGCTTTATCTGTAACTTCTTCTGTATATGAAGTCTGGACACATAAAAACAGCCTGACAGCGAAAGAACTTACTTCTTCCGGCTATCAGGTTGGAAAAGAAATTATAGGAACAACTGTAAATACGCTGCTTTTTGCTTATCTTGGAGGCTCTATTCTGTTATTTGCCTATGTTCAGACACAGCAATATAACCTGGAAATTATTCTCAATTCCAAATTTCTTTTTCAGGATGTTGCAATCATGCTGTCTGGGGCGATTGCCTGCCTTTTTACAGTACCGGTATCAATCAGATGTGTGATTCGCCAGATTCATCATGCTGCAACTGAAACAGATCACAGCTGATCGGATTTGTTTTCACAGTCTTTGCAGATTCCATGAAGCATATCTCCGCTGCACTGCAGACGGAATCCATGATTCCGGAACAGATGCTCTTTTAATTCATCCATAAAGTTACAGTCAAGATGTACAACCTTGCCGCATCTGATATATTTCAGATGCAGGTGGTCTGTACATTTTTTTTTCTTCTCCTGCGAACTGAAACATTGCTTTGTCAGAATTCAGATCTGGGTATTTAATTACAACGTGTTCCGCGCAAAGCTTATCCAGATAGCGGTAGACAGTTGTTGAGTGCTATTTTGATAAACGCAAACAGTTTGCACTTATATTAAATGGATCAGATCGCCCACTAAAAAGATTTTCAGGCACATCGGGGTGTGCAGAAAGGACTTTATTATGAAAAAAATTATTTACCATAACAGCACTTGCAGCGGCAACAGCTCTCAGCTTTGGAGCACTGAATCTTGCATATGCAGCAGAAACAGAGAATGCTTCTTCTGACAAAAAAACTGAACGTTATGGCCAGCTTTTATCCTATGTATGATTTTGCAGTAAAAGTAGGCGGTGATTGTCTCATGCTTATCTGGCAGCATTTTGGTAAAAAAGAAGTTTACTACATTATATCGGCCGGTCTGGGTGAGGATATTATTGAAAGATCACTTGGTGATATGGATGGTTTTGTAGAACATCTGGAAGAATACAGGATCGCAGGAAAGAATTACCGGACTCATATAAGCTTATGGGATACTCTTGAATGAAACAACGCTATCTTTTTGCGTTCCGACAAAAGTGCCGTTGTGGCAGATTGCAGCAAGATTTGAATCATATTCATCAGTGATTTCAGAATTTTTCATTATTAAATACATATATTTATAATTAAGAGCGTTACAATGCCGGTACCTTGAGAACATTGGAGGCTGCAATTATGAGGGCTTTTGATAGAAAAAAGTCTTTTAATATATCCTGATCAATGATATAATATTCTAAAATGTTGACAAATGGACATTTTTACTTTCTAAAATGTTGACATACAGATATTTTTGCTTTCTAAAATGTTGACAATAAAAGAAAAATAGTAATTAAAAATGTTACAAAGTTGTTCTTGATAAAAATATTGTTTGGTAACAGGAGGTGTTTTATGTTAAAAAGAAAAGTGACGCATTACATAAAAAAATGGGTAGATTCAAAAAACAAAAAATGTCTTGTAATTCAGGGAGCCAGACAAACAGGAAAAACATATATAGTTGAAAGATTTGCAGAAGAGAACTATGAAGAAATTGTTGAAATTAATTTTAAACAGATACCTTCTGCGATGGATATTTTTTCCGGTGATCTAACAGTAGATAATATGGTTATGGCTATGCGGTTTCGTTTTCCTGAAAAGAAGATTATTCCAGGAAAGACTATGATTTTTCTGGATGAGATCCAGGAGTGTCAGGAAGCAATAACTTCTCTTAAGTTTTGGGCATTAGATAATAGATTTGATGTTATTGCATCAGGATCACTTTTAGGAATTGATTATAAACGTGCTTCTTCTTACCCTGTTGGGTATGTTGATTATCTGAAAATGTATGGAATAGATTTTGAGGAGTTTCTTTGGGGAATGGGAATCTCTGAGGATATGATAATGAATCTCTGTGGATATCTTGGTTCAAAAGCTGCTATTCCAGAGGCAATTCATTCTCAGATGATGAAATATTTTAGGCAGTATGTCGCTATAGGGGGTATGCCGGAAGCAGTTCAGAAGTATATAGATACAAAAGACTTCAGGGAGGTTGACCGGATTCAGAGAAGTCTGTTACAGGGATATCAGTATGATATAGCCCATTATGCTACAGCTGAAGAAAAAGTAAAAGCGGAGAAGTGCTACCTTTCTCTTGCGAAACAGTTATTGGATAAAGAGAATCATAAATTTCAATATAAAGAAGTTGAGCATGGAGGCAGGGCACAGAAGTATTTTTCTAGTATCGAGTGGTTACTTCGTGCAGATATGTTGTATTTGTGTAAACTTGTAACAGATATAAGATTTGATCTGGATGATTATGCAAGAGATGATTTTTTCAGAGCTTATACAACGGACTTGTCTCTGTTGATGGCGATGAAAGATTTTTCCTTGAAGCAGCATATTATAGAAAATACCTTAGCAGGAAATTCCAAAGGAGGAATATTTGAATGTGCTGTAGCAGATGCTCTTTATAAGAAGGGATATCAGTTATATTTCTATAAAAATGAGACAACGAAAAAAGAAATTGATGTAATCATTCAAAAAGATGGAAAAGTAGTTCCTATTGAGGTCAAGAGTGGAAATACACGTGCAAATTCACTAAAGTCGATCATGAAAAATAATAAAGATATAAGCTATGGATATAAATTCATAGATGGGAATGTAGGAACCAGCGAAGAGGGAATAATCACATTACCGCTCTATATGATCGCTTTCTTTGATAAAGTATCAGAATAACTGTAGACAAAAACGGAACAGACCCAGACCGAAAAAGCTCTTGCATTGATAGATACTTTTGCAACTGGAGATATCGATACTGCTAAAGAATTGCTTGCAGGAGATTATATTCAGCACAACTTTGCCTACGGTACTGGAAGAATTAAAGTTCAAGTGAATCTTCTGCATTTACCCACATCTGTAAATTTCCATCAAAATATAACAGTTATTAAATGAGTAAATCAGAATATTGTTTTCTTTGACTTGACTATATCGATAGCGAGGAATGCTTCTTGCCATATAGTTTTTGTATATTTTCTGGAAGCTTGTCAGGTAACATGGCATTTATAGCATCTTATCATCTTTCATTGCTGTTTCATAATACCAGCATTTGGATTTTAAAAGGGAGAGAGTTTTTTTGAAGTTCTTGGATTTCAGTTTCAACGGCTGATTTTCGGGCTTCAAATAATTCTTTTCTTTTTTTCATAGCTGGAGTTGCCTTCAGATACCCAGATAAAAAATTGCTTTATATCTTTGATCCCAAGCCCTGATTTCTTCAGGCATTCAATAATACGAAGCACTTCCAATTCATTATCGCTGAAATAATGGATGTTTCCCTTACGTTCCGGATTAGGGAAAAAGCCTACAATGGCCTGCAATGGAAGGATCACAAACGCTAAGGCAGCTAAGGCGACTTATATTTGTATTAGTACATTACATAAAAATATGCATATACACATAAAATAGGAATGAATATTGAAACGTATCTTGTTTTATGATAGAATATCATTACTAAAAAAAGTGCAGATGCACAGAAACGGGGAGAGTGATGATGGAGATTAAAAGAGACGCTTACCTGCAGCAGTTGATTGAGCGAAAAGATAATGGAATGATAAAGGTAATCACCGGCATTCGTAGATGCGGAAAATCCTTTTTGCTGTTTACCATCTTTAAGAGATATTTACTGGAGAATGGCATTGGCTCTGATCATATTATTGAAATTGCATTGGACGGTATAGAGAATGAGGAATTAAGAGATCCCAAGATGTGTTTTAAGTATATCAAGGATGCTGTGAAAGATGATGGGAAGTATTATCTTCTTCTG
>OIEB01000553.1_pt1 | contig 13375 bp, 13 predicted proteins | sample 1581711 | NCBI WGS metagenome assembly OIEB01 (sample SAMEA3882549, study PRJEB24775) | human gut metagenome | biome: human-associated habitat; feature: intestine environment; material: feces | place: Netherlands | collected 2009/2010 | reverse complement strand
GTGAAGGAACTGAGTGCAGAAGAACTGGACACAGTTTGCCGCAAGTGTGTCCGCATGGAAGTGACCGATACTTCTACTCTGGCTCGTGTGCTGGATTCCATGAATCTGGAATATAAAATTATCTCCGCAACAACAGCCGATGTGTTCGCAAAGATCAATGTGACACAGCTGACCGTTGTACTGGCAAAGGAAAACTGCGAAGTGCTGTCTATGCAGGAAAAAGATGAAAGTTTGGAGAGTTATTACATCTCTCTGGTTGGAGGTGATAATAATGCGTAAACTTTTTCGAGCAGCCTTTTACCGTACAGAGAATAAAAAAATGATTCGAATAGAATTAGTGATTGCTGTATTGCTTTCCGCATTCATCATCCTCAACGGTTACTTCCAGACGAATTTGACTAATGCATACATCTATAAGCTGGTCGCCCGTTTTTTTGGATATGGAACTCTGCGCAATAAACTAATCTGCGGACACACTCGTGAAGAAGTTTATTTTTCCAATCTTCTCCTGACCATATGTGCTGGACTGAGTACTGCACTAATCTGGTTGATAGTTAATGGGATGCTGGGTATTCCGCTACTGGGTACGGCAAGCCTGAACCTCTCTTTGGGAGAGATGGCATTTTATATTTTTTCAAGCCTTTTGATGGTCGTTGCACTCTCCAGCGTATGTTGTCTGTTGGCAAGTCTGGCGGAGAACAAAAACTCAGCGACACTTCTTTGTCTGGGAGCTGTAGCTGCAATGGTCATAATCGGGATGCTCCTTTATGATCGTTTTGCAGAACCAGAGTTATTGGATGGATGGATGTGGAGTGATACAGACCCAACTGTGCGATGGCATCCCCAAAATATCAAATTCATCGGTGGAACATTTCGTATCCTGCTGGAATTTCTTATCTGTCTGACACCTGGAGGACAAGGTGTAATTCTTTGCGAAGAAGGGGTGGAACACCTGATTTTTCTTCCATTGTGCTCTGCGTTTGTAATTTTTTCAACATCTCTTATAGGAAGTCGTTCCTTTAAGAAAAAGAACCTAAAGTAAGGAGGTAGAAAGATGTTCCCTTGGATTTTGTGTTGTATTTTGCTAATTGTTGTATTTTTTCTAATCACAAAGATTATTTTTATAGAAAAAAGTATTGATGAAATTCATACAGAATTCCAGGAACGTCTTTCCTCCGACACAAACACTCTGATTGATATTTCTTCCAGCGACCCTCATCTGAGAAAACTGGCTTCGGAGATTAATATCCAGCTTCGATTGCTCCGCAAGGAACTCCATCGTTACCAACAGGGCGATCTGGAACTGAAAGAAGCTATCACCAATATTTCCCATGACCTGAGAACTCCGCTTACGGCGATAAACGGTTATCTTGACCTATTGGAACGAGAGGAAAAAAGCGAAACGGTACACTGCTATCTTTCTCAAATCCAAAACAGAACAGATGTTTTAAAAAATCTAACCGAAGAACTATTCAGATATAGTGTGGTTACTTCTTTTCAGGAACTGAAACCAGAACGTATGGATGTTGTCCGGGCATTGGAGGAAAGTCTGCTGTCTTTCTATGCGGTCATGCAGGAAAAAGGCATCCAACCGGAAATCGAATTGCCGGAGGAACCGGTTTTCCGTGAACTGGATGCAGGTGCGGTCAACCGTATCTTTTCCAACATTATCAGCAATGCGCTGAAATACTCTGACGGCGATCTGTCCGTAGTCATGGATAAGAACGGCTGTGTTACATTCAGCAACACGGCGCACAATCTGAATTATGTGACGGTCGGCAGATTGTTTGACCGTTTCTATACAGTAGAAGCCAGTCGCAATTCAACCGGTTTGGGATTGTCCATCGCCAAGCTGCTGATTGAGCGTATGGGCGGAAGTATTGGAGCAATCTACAACAATGACAAACTGCAAATCAAGATAATCTTTGCAAAATGAAATAAAAAAGAGTTTATATGAACGGAGGTGTTTTGATTATGAAGAAATACTTGAAGGAGATACTAATACTCTTAATTCAATTATTTATGTTTTATGTATTTCCATTATTTGCAGGACCAACAGACGTTATGGGAATGATAGTTTTGCTTATTTTAGCAACATTATTGCTTTCAATTCTAATTGGCAGCATTTCAAATCTGAAAGTAAAGTACTTGTATCCAATAATCATAGCAATTACATTTGTGCCATCTGTGTTTATATACTATAACGAGACAGCATTGATACATTCGCTTTGGTATTTGGCAGTATCATCCTTTGGTTTGATAATCGGCATGGTCATTCATAAATTGATTCTTAAAAAGTAGAAAGAGCAAAACTTTCAAAGGCTACCCAGTCAAAAAGATTGGATAGCCTTTATTTATGTTTTCTAAAATTAAAGTTGAATATCTGCCTTAGCCAATAACTATGGGCTTAGAGGTTTAGTGAGCCAGGCAAATCGCTCCAATCGCCGTATCCACAGATTTATACTCTGTAACAGTTTTTCAAATAGGTTTTGGAATCTCCGTTCAATATCAAATCAGCATATCCAATCGGGTCATTGTAAATCAGATAATCCAGTTCCGACCTCTGATACATATTGTCGGCAACCTCGTTCTCAACCGCAATCGTATCAATCGCAATCATACTACCATCAAAGAATTTCAGTTCCACACAAGCGGTATCCATGTTAAACTTACAAGAAATCAATCTATCCATAAGAAACCTCCATTTTGCAGGATGTTAGATCATCCCAAAATATTTGAATGCTTCTCGGATCGCTTTCTCTTTTTCCGGTGGGCACTGTGGCTGTCTGGAATCCTCGGACTTCGGCAAATTGTAATTCTTGCCAACTTCAATCCCACATTTCCTCTTAATCTGTGAGATATAAAGATTGGATACCTTTAACCCGCTATGCTCCAGCACATAGTCTTTGATCTGGGTGTAGGTTGCCCCATCCTGAAATTCGGACATATCCATATCTTCCAAAGAGAACTCAACCCGAATCTTTTTCGAGTCGACCTCGCCCTTGGAAAGCAAGACAACCGTCTCGACATGCGTACTCTGCGGAAACATATCCGTAGTAGAAACCCGCATCAACTCATAATCCTCCGCACAAAGCACCTTCAGATCCCTGGCTAACGTAGCACTATCACAGCTCACATAAACAACCCTCTCCGGTTTCATCTTAAGGATCGTATTCAGAAGTACCTCATCACAGCCCTTCCGTGGCGGGTCTACCACGATAACGTCTGCATAAACGCCATTCTTCTCATACTCTCTCGGCAGCACTTCCTCTGCTTTTCCGACAAAAAACTCTACATTCTCAATGCCATTGAGCTTCGCATTCTCTCTTGCATTGTCAATGGCCTGTGGTACGATCTCCACGCCGCGGACGAATTTTGCTTTCTGGGCCAGGAACAGGGAGATAGTTCCGATTCCGCAGTACAGATCCCAGACAGTTTCATTTCCCGTAAGGCCGGCGTACTCCAGAGCCTTTCCATAAAGTTTTTCAGTCTGGATGGGATTGACCTGGAAAAAGGACAGGGGAGAGATCTGATAGGAAATATCCCCGATGCTGTCCGTTATATAGGACTGTCCCCAAAGGAGGCGAAGCTGATCACCCAGGATCACGTTGTTCCGTTTTTTATTAACATTGATGGTGATGCTGGTCATTTCCGGAATTTCACACAAAGAGTCCACCAGGGCTTTTTCTGCCGGGATCTTATCCCCATTTAAGATCAGACAGACCATCATCTCGTCTGTATGGAAGCCGTAACGAATCATAATATGACGTACAAGACCTTTTCCCGTGGCCTCATCGTAGGGCTGTACATGATATTTTTCCATGTGTCCGATCACACAGTCCAAAACCTCTTTATTCTGTTTCACTCCCAGAATACATTCTCGGTTATCAATGATGGAGTGGGTTCTTCCTGCATAAAAGCCTGTGATGATCTTTCCGTCTTTATTTTTTCCTACCGGAAACTGTGCCTTGTTTCGATAATGATAGGGGTCTTCCATCCCCATGATCGGTTCCATATCAAGATTCTGAAAACCTCCGATTCTTTCCAGATGTCCACGAACCTTTTTCTCTTTAAATTTCAGCTGCTGCTCGTAGGATAATGCCTGAAGCTGGCATCCTCCGCACTGGCGGGCAATAGAGCAGGCAGGTTTCACACGGTATGGAGACGGTGTGATCACCTCCATCAGGCGGCCATAGCCATAGTTCTTTTTTGCCTTGATGATCTTGGCTTTGATCCGGTCTCCGATCACGGCGTCTTTCACAAAAACGGTGAAGCCATCGGCTTTCCCGATACCTTCACCGTCAACTCCGCAATCCTCTATATCTAAAGTGAGTATATCGTTTTTACGGAATTCCATGTATTAAATATCTCCTGTTCTTCTTAAATTGGACTCAAAAAGCCGGTTGAAACCAAGCCATTCTTTTTTGCCTTTGTCTGCGTGGAAAATTTCTGTCAGTGTCTCCATCCTTGCATCTGTATTGTCTGCCAGATTCAGGGCAACTGCCTCCGCAAGTGCCGGTTTCTTGGGAGAACCGTACTCCAGCTCACCATGATGTGCAAGAATACAGTGGATCACCTGATTTTCAAGCTTCTCCGGAAAATCCGGGATCTCTTTTGCAAGATCATGTACCATCTGTGCCCCGATCACAATATGTCCCAGAAGCTGTCCCTCATCTGTATAATCATTCATCGGAAAAGCAGAAAGCTCCTTCGTTTTGCCCACATCATGAAGAAGTGCGGTTGTGATCAGAAGATCTCGGTTCAATAGCGGATATGCATTCGCCATATAATCGCAGAGACGGGTCACTCCAAGAGTGTGCTCCATCAGTCCGCCGATAAAGCCGTGATGTACGGTCTTCGCTGCAGAATGTCCCTCAAATATCTTCATAAATTCCTGATCTTCCACAAAGAGCTTCTTCAGAAGCTGGAAAAGATAGGGATTCTTCACACTGTTGATAAGCTCTCGTAGCTGGCTCTGCATATCATCCACACTGTTCTCACTGGTAGGAAGATAATCTGCCGGATCATACTCCCCTTCTCCTGCCTTGCGTGCTCTCTTGATATTCAGCTGCATGGCGCCTGCAAAGCTTGTCACATCTCCCATGATCTCAATGTAATCCAACGCATCAAACTCATCAATTCCCAGAGAATTGGGATCCCAGATCTTACCATCGATCACACCTGTTTTATCCTGAAGGATCAGATTCTCATAGGGCTTGCCATTCTTCGTTGTAGCTGCCTGTTTCTGTTTGCAGAGATAGATCCCGTTTACTCTGTCTCCCTCATGTAATTCATTTAAAAAACGCATAAAATTCTTGCCTTTCTGTTCTTTTTACTTTCAAAGCAGACATACTCACGAACACATCCGCTTCACACTTTGCATTCATAGCCAGACTTTCTTTATGATCTTTGGCCGCATCCCGGTCCAGGCTTTCTGGCATTTCTGCACAGTTTCCACTTACTTCCGGGCTTTATTCAGTATCATAACACATTTTACTTTCCTTTGCTATGGAAATCATGTAAAATAGGAAACGAAGTGTTTTTTTGCATATCCTGTGTTACGCAGAAAAGCACAGAAGTAACAGAAGTAACAAAAAGGAGTAACTATAGCAACAATGAACAAAAAAGCATACAAAGCACTTGAATACTATAAAATCATAGATCTGCTCACAGACAAGGCATCCTCCCCCATGGGAAAAGATCTCTGTCGGAAGCTTACCCCTTCCACAGACATTGAGGAAATCCGGTCCATGCAGCTGCAGACACACGATGCCCTTGCACGCCTGTTCAAAAAAGGCGGCATTTCCTTCGGCAGCGTCAAGGACATCCGCGGCACATTAAAACGTCTTACTGTTGGCAGCGCCCTGAATGCACCGGAGCTGCTTTCTGTCTGCAGTCTTCTTGAGAATACCGGTCGTGTAAAGGCCTATTCCAGAAGTGACCGTGATGACGGAATGACCGATTCCCTTGACGGAATGTTTGCGGCACTGGAACCTCTGACACCCCTTAGCACAGAGATCCGCCGCTGTATCCTTTCTGAGGATGAGATCAGTGACGATGCCAGCAGCACGCTTCGTCAGATCCGCCGCAGCATCAAAGCCACCAACGACCGGATACACACCCAGCTTTCTTCTCTGGTTGCAGGAAGTGCCAGGAATTATCTTCAGGATTCCGTTATCACCATGCGCGACGGTCGCTACTGTATCCCGGTAAAAGCTGAATATAAAGGCCAGGTTCCCGGTATGATCCACGACCAGTCCGCCACAGGTTCCACTCTTTTCATTGAGCCTATGGCTGTTGTCAAGCTGAACAACGACATCCGCGAGCTGGAGCTGAAAGAGCAGAAAGAGATCGAAGTGATCCTTGCATCCTTAAGCCAGCAGGTAGCTGCTGAGCTGGAGGCTATTCACGCAGATCTTTCCATCATGGTACAGCTGGACTTTATTTTTGCCCGTGCCGCACTTGCCATGGACATGAACGCCAGTGAACCTGTTTTCAACACAGAAGGCCGGATCCGGCTTCGCCAGGCCCGTCATCCACTGATCGATAAGAAAAAAGCCGTTCCTATTGACATCCGTCTCGGGGATGATTTTGACCTCCTGGTTGTCACCGGACCAAACACCGGTGGTAAAACTGTTTCCCTGAAAACCGTAGGTCTTCTTACCCTGATGGGACAGTCGGGTCTCCATATCCCGGCGCTGGATCGTTCCGAACTTGCACTTTTCCGCGAGGTTTATGCTGATATCGGAGATGAGCAGAGCATTGAACAGTCCTTAAGTACCTTCTCCTCTCATATGACAAACGTGGTTTCCTTCCTGAAATCCGCAGATCAGGATTCCCTGGTCCTCTTCGATGAGCTTGGTGCAGGTACGGACCCTACCGAGGGTGCCGCTCTTGCCATTGCGATCCTGTCACATCTTCACGAGCAGGGTATCCGTACCATGGCAACCACCCATTACAGCGAACTGAAGATCTATGCCCTCTCCACTCCAGGTGTGGAAAATGCCTGCTGTGAATTCGATGTGGAAACCTTACGTCCGACCTATCGCCTTCTGATCGGTGTTCCGGGAAAAAGTAACGCATTTGCCATTTCTTCCAAGCTGGGGCTTCCGGATTTCATCATCGACAAAGCAAAGGAACAGATCAGCGAGCAGGATGAATCTTTTGAAGATGTTCTGACATCCCTGGAGCAGAGCCGTGTCACCATCGAAAACGAGCGTGCTGAAATTGCCCGTTACAAAGAACAGGTAGAAGAGCTGAAAAAATCTCTTCAGGAAAAAGAAGAAAAGCTGGATGAACGTAAAGAGCGGATTCTCAGAGAAGCCAATGAACAGGCACATGCGATTCTCCGCGATACCAAGGAATACGCAGATCAGACCATGAAGCTTTTCCATAAATTCCAGAAGGATCACGTAGATACCGCTTCCGTGGAAAAAGAGCGCCAGAACCTGAAAAAACGTATGTCAAAAGCCGAAAATGGAATGTCTTCCAGGCAGCTGAAGCCAAAGCCAAAGAAACAGCTGAAGCCATCCGATCTTTCTCTTGGCGATACTGTAAAGGTGCTCAGCCTGAATCTGAAAGGAACAGTTTCCAGTCATCCGGATTCCAAAGGATATCTCTTTGTGCAGATGGGTATCATACGTTCCAAGGTTCATATCTCCGATCTGGAGCTTGTGGACGAGCCGGTGATCACCACTCCGTCCATGCAGCGTACCGGCGCCGGAAAGATCCGTATGTCCAAGGCAGCCAGCATTTCCACAGAGATCAATCTTCTTGGAAAAACCGTAGATGAGGCAGTTGCAGAGCTGGATAAATATCTGGATGACGCCTATATCGCACACATGAAATCCGTCCGTATCGTTCACGGAAAAGGTACCGGTGCCCTCCGCAAAGGTGTCCACAATTACCTGAAGCGCCAAAAGCACGTAGCTTCCTTCCGTCTCGGCGAATTCGGAGAAGGCGATGCCGGCGTGACCATTGTAGAATTCAAGAAATAAAAAGGAGCTGAAGCCATGGCTACAAAACAGAAAATCCTCATTGTTGACGATGACAACAACATTGCAGAGCTGGTTGCTCTCTATCTCACAAAAGAATGCTTTGAGACTAAGATCGTAAATGACGGCGAGGAAGCCCTGAAGCAGTTCCATATTTTTCACCCGGATCTGATCCTTCTGGATCTCATGCTTCCGGGCATTGACGGATACCAGGTATGCCGTGAGATCCGTCACACCTCCGATGTACCGATCATTATGCTTTCCGCCAAGGGAGAAACCTTTGACAAAGTCCTGGGACTGGAACTTGGAGCAGATGATTACATCATCAAGCCTTTTGACTCCAAAGAGCTGGTGGCACGTGTCCGTGCGGTACTGCGCAGATTTCATGTAAAATCTCCGTCTGCCGCGCCAAAGGAAAAATGTGTTTCCTATCCGGATCTGGTGATCAACCTGACCAACTATTCTGTAACTTATATGGGACACCAGATCGATATGCCGCCAAAGGAGCTGGAGCTTCTCTATTTCCTGGCAGCTTCTCCCAATCAGGTTTTCACAAGAGAACAGCTTCTGGATCACATCTGGGGCTATGAATACATTGGCGATACCAGAACCGTAGACGTTCACATCAAACGTCTCCGTGAAAAGATCAAGGATAATCCAAACTGGGCTCTTTCCACAGTTTGGGGGATCGGCTACAAATTTGAGGTAAAGGATTCATGAAACAGCATCTTTATACTAAACTGCTGATCCTGTACTTTATGCTGGGCGGAATCTGCTTTCTGCTACTTTCTTCCGGTGGCTCCTACCTAGTAGAAAAAAGGCTGGAGCGCTCTACCGGAGAGTCCCTTTACCGCACTGCCAGCCAGCTGGTTTCCAAAAATGAACTTCGTCAGGCTGTAAAAAGCCCCAAAAACGAATCCCTCACCCTGGCTCTTTCCTCTGCAGCAGCCTTTCAAAATGCAGATTTCTGGGTTATGGATACAGATGGGAACGTTCTGATAAACACAAACCAGCAGTCCTCTGATTCCGGTGATATCACCGTCAGGAACTTCCGACCGGAAGATTACGAAGATAACTGCTATTCCTCCGGTACGTTTTACGGGACATTAAAAACCACACAGCTAAGCACAGTCGTTCCCATAAAAGATACGGATCTGGTGACTGGTTATCTGGTGATCCACTACCCTATGAAAAACCTCTACGAAAGCCGCAGCAATATCGTAGAGGTTATGATCCTGATCTTTATTGTGATCTATGCACTGTTTTTCAGTTTTCTTCTGATCTATTTTTACAGGGTCCACAAACCTCTGAAAGAAATCTTAAAGGGTGCCCTGGAATTTGCCAACGGAAATCTTACCTACACGATCCCCGTAGATTCTGAAGATGAGATGGGATATCTTTCCCACTCCCTGAATTACATGGCAGACAAGCTGAACAAAAACGGAGAGTATCAACGACAATTCATTTCCAATGTGTCCCATGATTTCCGCTCGCCTCTGACCTCCATCAAAGGCTATGTGGAAGCCATGCTGGACGGTACCATCCCACCGGAAATGCAGGAACGTTATCTGAAAGTCATTGCTTTTGAATCCACCCGTCTGGAGAAGCTTACCCGAAGTCTCCTTACCTTAAACGAACTGGATGTCAAAAAGCGTATGATGCATATGCGGCGTTTTGATATCAATGAAACGATCCGTACCACAGCCGCCACCTTTGAGGGAACCTGTTCGGAACGAAACATCCGTCTGGAGCTCCTCCTTGCGGGAAAAGAGCTTTTTGTCCGTGCAGATATGGAACAGATTCAGCAGGTACTATACAATTTATTGGACAATGCAGTAAAATTCAGCCGCGACAATTCTTCTATCACACTGGAAACCACAGTCAATCATGGCAAAGTTTTTGTCTCAGTCAAAGACCATGGAAGCGGAATTCCAAAGGAAAGTCTTTCCAGAATCTGGGATCGTTTCTATAAGATCGATGCCTCCCGTGGAAAAGACCGCAAGGGTACCGGGCTTGGCCTTGCCATTGTAAAAGAGATCATCAACGCTCATAAGCAGAATATCAATGTGATCAGCACCGTAGGTGTTGGAACAGAATTTATCTTTACACTGGAAAAAGCAAAATAAAACATCAAAAAACCTCTGATCCGGAAGGCTGTAAAAGAAATATCTCTCAATATCTCCTACAGTATTTCCGGATCAGAGGTTTTTATTTACTCTTTGCAGGCTTATTTCCAGTCGTAATTTCTCAGATGGCCTTCCAGATTCATATGCGTAAAATTATGCTGTCGCAGCGCCTCATAAAGCACAATGGCAACTGAATTGCTTAAATTCAGGGAACGGATATCTCCGATCATCGGGATCCGCACGCAGGTTTCCTGATTGTTTACCAAGATATCCTCTGGGATTCCCGCACTCTCCTTGCCAAACATAATGAAACAGTCATCCTCATACTGCACATCTGTATAAGTCTGAGGTGCCTTGGTGGTTGCGTAATAAATCTTTGCTCCCGGATTCTTTTTGAGAAAATCCTCATAGTCCAGATATCTGGTCACATCCAGATGTTCCCAATAATCCATACCTGCACGCTTGATGGCCTTTTCATTCAGGCGAAAACCAAGCGGTTCGATCAGATGCAGCCTGGTTCCTGTTGCCACACAGGTTCTTCCGATATTTCCTGTATTTGCCGGAATTTCCGGCTCATGGAGCACAATATTCAAAACTCCCATTTGTTTTTTTCCTCTTTTCTACATAGCATTAAATATACAAAATATACATTCGCAATCCGCTTCGCTGCTTGCTCATGAGATCAAAAAGCCAAGCTTTTTGGTCTCATCTTCTGCCGGGCGTTCCAGATATCTGGCATTTCCGCCGCTGTAAAGAAGCCTGTTATTTCCGGAATCGGTCTGCCCGATCACTGCTGCCATGATCCCCTCTCGCCGCAACTGCTGCACAAACGCATCACCGCCATGGATTCCCATAAGAATACTTCCGCCGGAAAGCAGCTTGTACGGATTCACATCAAGGATCTCACAGATCTCTATGGTTTCCTGTCGGATGGGCACACTTCGAAGATCTGCACTAAGACCTACTCCGGATGCCTCCGCCATTTTCCAGAGGGCAGCAAGAAAGCCGCCTTCTCCCATCCGATATCGGGCACTGGCTCCGGATTCTTCCGCCATTTTCCAAATTTTATCATTCTCTGTTCCTGTTCCGTAAACCTCAGGAAGCTTTACAGCATCCTCGAGAAACCGTTCTGCAAAAAACTCCCGCAGCCTGTCATAATAATTCTTTGTGATCCATGCAGTTCCTTCTGCTGCCACAGGGCCTGCCACGATCAGCTCGTCTCCCGGCATAAGCCGTCCGTCTATCTCTGCCTGAAGTGCCTCCAGTGCTTTTTTTCCAAGTTTCATAACTGCCGCCTTAATAAAGGATAAGCGAAAGCACAGTCGGAACTACCATTGCCAGTACCAGAATAACTGCGATGATCGCTGTGATCACTTTTCTTTTTTTCGGATCAAACATTCCCATAATTATTATTCACCTCATCTGTAATATCCGTTAATTGCGCATTGTTGGTCAAAGGATCCCTGTCTGTATAATCAAAAAGAAGCTTCTTTCCGTCCCGGAACACCTCGATATGGGCGGTTTTCGGAATTTTTTTCGCTTTCCGGTAATCCCAGATCAGCCGCTCATACGGCTTCTGGTCTGAAGCAAAGGATGGCCTGCTCTTTAAATTCTCTCGAAGATAAAGATCCAGGAGCATTACATCAGAAAGTGCTTCCGACGGGATCTCTTTCTGTTCTCCGGCAAACTCCATAAGGATCTCATAGCGCCTCATCCTGGAATGAGAGATCTCCGAGTATCCTTTTTTCTCATAAAATCTGCCAAGTGCCTCATACATCCGGAAAGGATCGTCAAAATACTTCTCCAGAAATACAAGGGTATTTTTGAACTGACCACTATTATAATACACTTCCACCATACTTTCCACCATTTTCAGCCTTAAAATCTCCCCGTAGGTCAGCCAGGCTGTGGAAAGTACCTCATAGGGTTCCCGATTCTTGTAAAGAATCTGATATTCCCCTGTCATTTCCATCATGTGTGAGCCCTTCAGCACTTTCAGAAAACCAAGCTGAAACTGTTCCGGACGCAGTGCGTAAACATCGCAGAAGGACTTATGGAAGCTGTCATATCCCTCATAGGGAAGTCCTGCGATCAGATCCAGATGCTGGTGGATATTTCCAAAGCTATGGATCTGTTCTACAATCCCTTTCAACTTTTCAAAATCCATGGTTCTCCGAATGGCTTTGATGGTCTGAGGATTGGTAGACTGTACACCAATCTCCAGCTGGATCAGGCCCGGACGCATGGTTTTCATCAGCGCCAGCTCCTCCGCACGGAGAAGATCTGCTGAAATCTCAAAATGAAAATTGGTGATCCCGTTATCATTCTCCGTAATATACCTCCAGATTTCCATGGCATGGTCATGCTTGCAGTTGAAGGTACGATCCACAAATTTGACCTGAGGAACTTTATTATCAATAAAAAACTGCAATTCCTTTTTTACAAGCTCAATATCACGGAACCGAAGCTTCTTATCTATGGAAGAAAGGCAGTAGCTGCAGGAAAAGGGGCATCCCCTGCTGCTCTCATAATAAATAATACGGTTTTTAAACTCTGTAAGATTGCTGTATGCAAACGGAACTTTACTTAAATCCATCAATTCCCGCCAGCCCGTGTGTACAATATCCCTGCCTTTGTTTTCATCACGAAAAGCCACTCCGCGGATCCCGCTCAAAGTTTCCGGTTTTCTTTCTATATAATAACCTGCCAGTTCATGGAAGGTTTCCTCTCCTTCTCCCACCATCACTCCAAAAAACGCAGGATTCTTTTTCAGAAATTCCACCGCATCGTAGGATACCTCCGGGCCTCCTGCCCAAAACTCCACCTGTGGAAGGATCTTCTTAAGATCCGGCACCAGCTCCCTGACAAAAGAAATATTCCAGATATAGCAGGAAAAGCAGACCACATCCGGCTGCTCCAGATAAATATCTTTTAAAATGTCATCCCTGATCTGATTGATCGTATACTCTTTGACCACAACCCTGGAACTGTATTCTCCGGAACAGGATTTCAGGTTATATACCGCAAGATTGGAATGGATATATTTTGCATTGCATGCTGCAAGTAAGATTTTCAAATTTTATATTCTCCTAACTTCTGTCGGATAATTCTTTCCCCGGCAGTTTTCATTATTTCTCTGTTGATCCTTTTCGCTTTATGATTATAACGTTCCCGCCACCGGATGTAAATAGAAAAACAGGGGTTACTGTTCACTGGTAATATTCCGCGAGGTGTTTTTTGTGAGCGAAGGTCACA
>OIEB01000548.1_pt1 | contig 13404 bp, 9 predicted proteins | sample 1581711 | NCBI WGS metagenome assembly OIEB01 (sample SAMEA3882549, study PRJEB24775) | human gut metagenome | biome: human-associated habitat; feature: intestine environment; material: feces | place: Netherlands | collected 2009/2010 | reverse complement strand
CGTCTTCAGGGAAAATATAGATTCCGTATTCCGGTGCTTCCGGATACATTTCTCTGGTGCTTCCAAGTTCCTCGATAGAGCACATCATACCAAAGGACTCAACGCCACGGAGTTTGCCTTTTTTGATCTTGATCCCTCCGGGAGTCATTTTTCCATCATGGCCGCCTGCAACACGTCCGCCATCAAGAACAACCGGAACCTTATCTCCTTCTTTTACATTTGGAGCGCCTGTTACAATCTGCACACTCTCAGTTCCGATATTTACCTGGCAGATGATCAGCTTATCTGCATCCGGATGCTTCTCGATCTTATCGATCTGGCCGATCACGATCTTATCGAGATCTGCATCCAGCTCTGTAAAGCCCTCTACCTTTGTGCCTGTTAAGGTCATGGCATCTGTATATTCCTGTGCCGTTACATCCAGATCCGGCACATATGTTTTAATCCAAGATAATGAAGTATTCATTTTGGTTGTCCCTTCTTTTTTCTATATTTACTGTCAGACGGATATTTACGATCCGCATTCGCTGTTTTAGAACTGTTTCAGGAATCTGCTGTCGTTCTCATAGAGAAGACGCATATCATCGATCTCATATTTCAGAAGTGCGATACGCTCCAGACCTACACCAAAAGCAAATCCTGTATACTCATCCGGATCGATCCCGCACATACGGAGAACATTCGGATGAACCATACCACAGCCAAGGATTTCGATCCAGCCAGAACCTTTACAGAAACGGCAGCCTTTTCCGCCGCATTTGAAGCAGGAAACATCAACCTCAGCGCTCGGCTCTGTGAACGGGAAATGATGCGGACGGAATTTGGTCTTTGTCTCCGGTCCGAACAGCTCTTTTGCAAACTCCTGAAGGGTTCCCTTAAGATCTGCAAACGTAACATTCTTATCAATAACAAGGCCCTCGATCTGATGGAAGGAAGGTGAATGTGTTGCATCTACCTCGTCAGAACGGAATACACGGCCAGGTGCGATCATACGGATCGGAAGCTTGCCTTTTTCCATCTCACGTGCCTGCACCGGTGATGTCTGGGAACGGAGCAGAATGGAATCATTGATAAAGAATGTATCCTGCTCATCTCTTGCCGGATGATCCTCCGGAATATTCAGCTTAGTAAAGTTGTAGTCCGCATACTCAACCTCCGGACCTTCCACAACCTCATAGCCCATTCCGATGAAAATACGCTCAACCTCTTCCAGAGCAATAGTATTCGGATGGCGATGACCGATCTTCGCTTTCTTTGCAGGAAGTGTTACATCGATCACTTCTGCCTTCATTTTTTCCTCACGGACCTTCTCCTCGAAATCCTTTTTGGAGGCTTCCAGAAGTTCTTCGATCTTAGCTCTTGTCTCATTGACAAGCTGTCCAACCTTCGGACGCTCTTCCGGAGCAACATCCTTCATACCTTTTAAGATTGCAGTAAGCTCACCTTTTTTTCCAAGATATGCAACACGCACATCATTCAGCTTATCCAGGCCCTCGGATTCCTCGATCCGTTTTCTGGCATTTTCAGCCAGTTCCTGAAGTCTTTCTTTCATATCCATGGTCTATTTCTCCTTTAATTAAAATGATCAAATGATCCGCCGCCCACCCCGAAGATCCAGATATGGGCAATAAAAAAACCGTCCCTTATAAAAGGGACGGAATATCCGCGGTACCACCCAGTTTCCCATGAAAAGATCACGGGCACCTCTTGTCTGCTTAACGCGCAGCTTACGTCATCTCCTACTGTTACTTCAGAGAGGAAGCTCCGGTGGGAAATTCAAGAACCATCTGAACCCGGGGAAGCTTACAGCCGGTGACTTCCCTTCTCTGTGAGAAAATGATCCTCTATAAACACCTTCACAGCTTTTCTGTCTTTTAATACTATGCCACAAGGTCTGCCTTCTGTCAAGCGCAAAGTCAGGATTCTTTGGAACTGTTTTTTTCATTTTCTTTCTTGGAAAGAAGTGTTTTTACAGATCTCTGGGCCTTTCGAAATTCATTTTCGAAGTAGGCATTGATCTCCGCCCCGTAAAGAAGCAGGTTCATACACACATACAGCCACAGCATTACCATGATCAGCGCAGTCAGACTTCCGTACATATTTCCAAAACTCGGAAAAAATTCAAAATACAGGGAAAATCCATAGGAAAATATCATCCATGCCACTGCGATCATAAATGCACCCGGAAGCTGGCTTTTAAAGGTTGCCTTTCGGTTTGGAAGCACTTTATAAAGGACCAGAAATACTGCAAACAGCACGGCAAATACAAGCAATGTCCTGGCCCCTATAACCTTGGCCAACAGCCTCCCGAGAATCGGAATGGTTCTCTGTGCAGCTACTTGGATTCGATTACCAAGAACCAGGACCAGAAGAGTGACAATGATCGCCAGCACAAACAACAGCATATAAAAAACCGAATAGATTCGGGTCATCAGCCAGTTTCGGGTTTCCTTTACATGATAAATGGTATTTAAGCCATTGGTGATCGCCTGCATTCCCTTTCCGGACGCCCAGAGTGCCATCAGCGCAGACAACGGCACGATGGCTGTACTTCTTTTGTATACTTCTACCACAATGCTCAGCACAAAGGTCTGCAGATTTCCGGGCACAAACCCGATGATGGCATCCCTGACAACATTATAGCTTAACGGTGTATAACGGATCAGCGTTGTAAGAAACAGTATAAACGGGATAAAAGACATGATCAGAAAATACGCTGCCTGGGCCGCATATGCACTGACATGATCTCCGTTTGCCCTGCGCACAAATCCCAGCATGAGCTGGATTATATTTTTCTTTTCCTCGTCCATGCTGACCTCCCTCAGGTTTCTTTTTTCACCAGGAAAAACGTTCAAATCCGATCTTATCCTGGATTTCCGGAAAAAGCTTTACTTCCGGCTGCAGGCTCTTATGTTCGCCTATCATCTTTTCCATCCATACCATATTATACCAACGGTTAAACTTATAGCCGCATCTGTGGAACTCTCCCACACGCTTATAACCGAAATGTTTATGAAAATCCACACTGGCACTGGTCAGGTATTCATCTTCTTTTGGTGCAACTGCAATGCAGGCGTTCAGGTTCAGAATTCCCATCTCTGCAAGAAGACTCTCCAAGGCTCGATAGAGTCTGCCTCCTGCACCGCTGCCCCGCCGGTCATGTCTCACATAAACAGACATCTCCGCACACCAGCCATAAGCAGCCCTCGGGTGAAACGCCGAACCATAGGCATATCCCAGGATCTCTCCCTTCTCTTCTGCCACAATATACGGATATTTCACCTTTATATCATGGATTCGCTGCGTAAACTCTTCTATGGAAGGTGTTTCGTATTCAAATGTGATCGCAGTTTTTTCTACATAGTAGGAATAAATCTCTAAAAGTGTTGCTGCATCTCTCTCTTCTGCCACACGTATCTGCATTGCCTTCTCGCACCTCTTTTAATTCTGTTTGTCTGTTATTTCACAAAGAAACGGTAAACCGTTTCAGAGCTGTACTCTTCACCGGGAAGCAGGATCGGAGAATGGAAATCCTCTACATTGACTGCATTTGGCTCCACCTGTGTCTCTAGGCAGAATCCATAACGTTCATGATAAACATGACCGTTCTTTCCCTTCTCATCCTTAACAAAATTGCCTGCATAGAACTGCACACACGGGCAATCGGAGGAAACCTCCATACCGATACCGGATTCCCTGCAGTATGCAGTAGCGATCGAACGGACATTGCCCTTTGCATAATTATCGGTTACATAGTTATGGTCATAACCGCCTGTAAACTTCAGCTGTTCAAAGTCCGCCTCAATGTCTCTGCCGATTGGTTTGGAAACATTGAAATCCATCGGTGTTCCCGCCACCGGTGCATATTCACCGGTAGGAATGGACTGGCTGTCTTTTACCGGTGTAAAATACTTCGCATGAATACATACTTCCTGGTCAAGCACATCTCCGCTGCCTTCTCCATTCAGATTAAAATAAGAATGGTTGGTCATATTGGCAACGGTAGCTGCATCAGAGCGTCCTCTGTAAAAAATCTTCAGTTCGTTTTCCTCTGTGAATTCATATTTCACAACAATCGAAAATTCTCCCGGAAAACCATTTTCACCATCCGGACTGATGCGGAAGAAATCCACGCTGTTCTTATCCTGGGAAATTTCTTTTACCTCCCACAGCTTTTTCTCAAAACCATCCGGACCGCTGTGAAGATTGTTATGATTCTCATTCTCTGCAAGAACCACTTCTTTATCATCAATAAAAAATCTGGAATTCTCGATACGGTTTCCACTTCTTCCAATGATCGCACCGAAAAAGCATCCATTAATCTCATATCCCCGGATATCGTCATATCCAAGGACCACATCCTTCAGATCTCCGTTCTTATCCGGAACACATATCTTCACCAGGATCGCACCATACTGAAGCACTTCCGCATAGGCACCTTTTTTATTCTCAAGATGATAGATTTTTACTTCTTCTCCTGTAGGAAGTGCCCCAAATTTCCTTTCAGAAACACTCATGTTTTAATTCCTCCCATATATGAAAAAAGAGCCACTAACCGGCTCTATGTCTTTAACCGATTAATCCCGGGATGCCGTTCCCTTATTTTTGACGCCTAGCAGATGCTAGGTGGGTATCCTCAACAGTGTCTTCTGCCTACCACGACGTGAGGTCTGACATCCAACCTGCGATTTTGGATTCCCAAAATGTCAATGTAGGTTCAAAAAGAAAAGGGGGATCGAACATTCCAGGATTCGGTTTTCGTTGTTTTTATTATAAACCAGTATTTGTGCTTTTTCAACAGAAAATACATTTTCTTACTGATTTTATTATCAATTATTATTTGATCTTAAGGATATCCTTTACTGCTGCCGGCATATCCACTGCATCTACCACCCTGTCATGAAGAACCGGGGCAGTACGGATTTCTTCAACTGCACGTGGAACAGGTACTCCGGAAAGCGCACTTAATGCGTCTACAAGGCCAAAATCATCCAGATCTTTATGCTCCTCACCAAGTGCTTCCATAACACTTCTTGTGAATTTATACGGACTTGCAGTAGAGGCGATCACTGTCGGAAGATGATCCGCTGTCTCACTTACATACTTCTTATATACGCCGGCTGCAACTGCAGTATGCGTATCGATCACATAATTGCTGTTTTTGTAGATATCACTGATGGCCTGTGCAGTCTCATCTTCACTACAGAAATTACCATAAAAATCAACAAGCTGTGCTTTCATATCGTCAGTAATGGTATATTCGCCGCCCTCACTTAAGGATTTCATAAGCTCTGCACATTTTTCAGCATTTTCTCCGGTAAGACGATAGATCAGTCTTTCCAGATTGCTGGAGATCAGGATATCCATGGAAGGAGATGTCGTAAGGATGAAATCTCTCTTTCTGTCATAGGTTCCTGTGCGGAAGAAATCATAAAGAACACGGTTCTCATTCGATGCACAGATCAGCTTGTGGATCGGAAGTCCCATCTGTTTCGCATAGTATGCAGCAAGGATATTTCCGAAGTTTCCGGTAGGAACTACCACATTGATCTCCTGTCCGTCTTTGATCCTGCCGTCGCGTACCAGTGATGCGTAGGCATATACATAATATACGATCTGAGGAACAAGACGACCGATGTTGATAGAGTTTGCAGAAGAAAACTGGAAGCCTGCCTGATCCAGCTCTGCTGCCAGCTCATGATCATTGAACATCTTCTTAACTGCAGTCTGGGCATCATCAAAGTTACCGGTAATACCTACCACATAAGTGTTGGCACCCTTCTGAGTTACCATCTGTTTCTCCTGGATCGGGCTGACACCATGCTTCGGATAAAATACAATGATCTTCGTTCCCGGCACATCTGCAAAGCCTGCCATGGCAGCTTTACCGGTATCTCCTGATGTTGCGGTAAGGATCACGATCTCATTCTTAACATTATTCTTCTTCGCTGCAGTTGTCATCAGATGCGGAAGAATGGAAAGTGCCATATCCTTAAATGCAATGGTCGCGCCATGGAACAGTTCCAGGAAATATGCCCCGTCCGCTTCATGAAGAGGCGCGATCTTTTCTGTATCAAATTTGCTGTCGTATGCTTTGTTGATACAGTTCTTAAGCTCATCCTCGGTAAAATCTGTAAGGAAACGGCTCATTACCTCATATGCTGTCTCCTGGTAGGTCATCTGTGCCAGCTTGTCCATTGGTACATCCAGCTGTGGAATGCTTTCAGGCACGAACAGTCCGCCGTCCTCAGAAAGGCCCTTAAGTATGGCCATAGACGCTGTAACTGCCTGCTCTTTTCCTCTGGTGCTCTTGTACAATACCTGCATTGGTGTTCCGCCTTTCTATTGTAAGATATTCGTTTTCTTTTCAACGTTATCACATTATAGCATGGAATTATGGAAAATGCCACCACTTTTAAAAAAGAATCTGTCTTGCCCAATCCCCCCCTGTGATCAGACAGATATTCACAGCTTTCGGATAAAAAGAAACCGCCGGTCTGTTTCTGCCGGCGGTTGGTTCCTTCTGTACTGCATCAGTTCTTCCTATTTATATGTATAAAATTCATGGACCCCGTATTTAAAGAGCCTCTTCAGGTCCTTTTCAAACCATTTCACATTATGTTCCTCTGCTGCAGATTTCTGGATAAAGAACAGTGCACCTTCAGAATAATCCGTACCCTTCAGCGCCTGCTTGACCGCTTCCCTTGTTTCATCGGAAACTGCAACTTCATTGATCCTGCCATCATAGGTCGGTGAAAACTGTGGAACGCCGTCACTGTTATCCCAGACAACCTCTGTCACCGTATTCGGAAAATCTTCGCTTTTTACACGGTTCATGATGACATTGGCCACCAGAACACGGCCCTTGATATCTTCACTTCCTGCTTCTGCCTCCACGATCCTCAGAAGTGTATCATAGTCTTCATCTGACATCAGTGTGGGATTTTCTGCCAGTGTGATCGACCTTGCATCAAGTTCATTTACTTTGTTTTCCATAGAGGAGCTTACATTAAGATCTGCAGCAGTATTGGTTACTTTCTGTACTCTCTGGCCTACGATCACCTGCTCACAGGAACTTCCGATCCTTGTAACCGTGCTTCCGGATAATGGTGTATCCGTAACTCCTGAAACCACACCTGCGATCCCGGTAGGAACAGCAACCTCTTCATAGGGAGAGCCCTCTCCTCCATCCGAAGCTGCATAAACCTTGCCACCCTCACTTTCTGCAAATGTCCTTGTCCCCAGAGAAATAACCATCGCCAAAACTGCACATAATGTCAGCACTGCAAAACTGCGCGCGGAATTTCCTCCGGTTTTTCCATTTCTACGTTCATCCTGCACTCCGTCAGCCTCGCGTAAATCTTTCTCAACTTTCATAATCTCATTCCTTGCGTTTCATTTTCTGTAACAGCCCATAATCCTCCGATGCGACATCACAGCCCCCATTATCATCGCTTCCCGGATAAATACGGATCATTACGATTTCCTTTACATGTTTGTAACATTTTTGTAATGTATGGGAAAATTATATTTAATAATATTGAATATGTCAAGCTTTTTCCCGTATTTAACGCTTCAACGGCGGTATTTGTGTTTTATCCACACCTTATCCACATGTATTCCACATAAAATCCACATAAAACCGCAGAGTTATCCACACTCATGCCGTATTTCATTTCAGAAAAAAAAGGCAGATAGCGTCTCTATCTCCGTCCAATGTTGTACACCCACTTTCCGGAAATCGTACTTCTATCTGCCTGTTTATCCTTTTTCAGAACAGTTTTTTCCTCTGTTATTTACAGATTTGATTATAATATTTTGTTTTCAGTCAGTCAAGGATTTTTGCTCGACCAGATCCGACGCCTTATGCAAAACGGCACAATGCCTGCACGAAAAGTGTCGCATAAACGCACAGATCGATACTCCAAGCTCCCAGAAACAGTCCCCATGGTGTTTCCCCGGCTCCTTCGGCAAACCGTTTGGGCTTCAGCGCAAGGATCAGCGGAAAAAGAAGCGGCAGAAAATACCGTCCCTGCACGCCCAGGATCTTATCGTAGCCATAGGCTGTCCACTGTCCATATAACGTTACAAAGATCAGCGCAAATACCAGGAGACTGACTCCTCCCAGAATGCCCTTTGCCGGAAAATCCAGACGGATTCCCGATATATCATCATTCCCGGAAACCTGAAGGACCAGGATCAAAAGATATCCCATTGCCAGCAGGGCACAGACAGGAATGTTCAGCCATCCAAGATTACTTCCTATCATTTCTGTAAGATAGGTCACACCAAAATTATCCAGGCTCCGCACAAAAGTCAGGACAAAGGCAGCCGGATCCTTCAGGATCCCCACAAGCTGTGCAGCTGTATCCACACCTGGCTGTGACTCACAGAGATATCGGGATGCAATGACCAGCCAGCCGAAACTTAAGATCAGGATCACAGCTCCTGCACAGACCACATGAAACCAGTAATTTTTTCTGCTTTTAAACCGTTCTTTCGGGATCAGGAACAGGAGCAGGCAAAACGGCATGTAAACCACTTTGCAAAGACACAGGAATCCGGTCAGCACGTACATCCATATCAGCTGTCTTCTACTCATCACTTCTTTTTGTTTATATCGCATAGCCAGTACAAAGGCAGCCAGAGCAACCGTCAGAGCCAGGGCCAGGGCATCTGCTGACATGGAATTTGCTGACTGGATATTCACAGGTACCAGCCCCAGAAGTACGAGGAAATTTTTCCCAACAGGCGTCAGACGAATGGCAAAGAAAAAGAACAGTCCAAACATAAGCATATTGGCGATCCTTCCCGCATAGGCAAGAACCATCGGCCGGTCCGTAAACAGATCTGCAATGCGGATCCCTACTGCCTGGGGAAGATACGAAGTAGGTGCATACAAGGCTGTATTTCCAAATCCGTAAAACTGTGTTTTTTCCCGGTCGATACGCTGATCTGCATTCTCTCCGATATCCCATAATGATACATGATCCTTGGCGGAAAATTCCGGAACCAGACCACTGTTAAACGTCCTTCCATATGAGAATAAGTCGTTTCCTCCGTTGCCTTCCGACGTCAGATATCCTCTGGAAACCTCATAGCTTCTCAAATAATGGCTGTACTCATCCGGCGAATTAAAGGCCGGAACCGCCGCCAGCGTACAGATACTCATAAAAATATAAACAACGGCAAACACCACTTCTGCCCGGAGCTGTCTGCGTTTCAGAAATGCAAAGATCACCAGCATCACAGCTACCGCCGCTCCAATCACCAGAAACACCAGTGATTTTGGAAATGGCCTGGAAATGATCCGATAGGCAAGTGTCTGTGTATCATCCTTCTGGCTCACCAGCCCTGCAGCCACTCCGGTATCCCCTTTTGCGCCATCTAAAACAATCCGGAATTTCTGCCCCTTACATTCCGTAAGCTTCTGGTCAAGCCGGAAGTACGTGGTATCCCCCGACGATATGGTCAGTCTGCTGGCCTGCCAGCTCTGGATCTCCCTTTCATTCTGATACAGCGTTACCTGAAACGTTCCAGCAACCGATGCACTCTCTGTAGAAAGAAAAAGCTCCACACCGGACAGACGGTTCGTTTTGCAGGTAAACTCCTCTTCAAAGCTTCCTCCCGCACCGATCATAGACCAGGTATCCGGTCTTGCCTGCTGCTTTACATTTCCGAGGATCTCCGAATCACTAAGCAGATATGCGGAAAAGATCAGGATCATTCCCCATATCAGCAGATATTTCAGAGCGTTTTTCAGCTCTGCAGACAGGCTGTATGAGCTCCTGTTTTTTTTCTTATTTTTCATAATATCCCTCTTACTCACTGTTATTTTCACATTCCGCACTATTATAGCATCTGCACGGCAAAAAAAGAAGCTGCGTTTTATGGCAGCTTCTCATTTTTTTGTAAACCTATCCGGAACCGGATGCTTATCGATTGTTGATCGCAGTTACCAGTGCATCAATAGAGGCACGGATGATATCCTGATCAACACCCGCTCCCCAGGCAAGCGTTCCATCCGGTTTACGGATTCCCACATAAGCGATAGCCTTGGAGGAAGAACTCTGCTCCAGAGCATGCTCCTGATAAGTCTCCAGTGTGTATTTCAGTTCGTAAGCTTTCTTCAGTGCATTGCTTACCGCATCCAGACGACCATTTCCGGAAGCCTCTGTAACGATGGTTTTTCCACGGAATGTAGAAGTAACCCGTGTTACGATGCCGTCTTCCTTCTGCTGGAAATGAACCTCATTGATGCTGTATGGTTCAACCACATTTTCGAAGGTAGATTTAAACAGACTGAAGATCTCGTCCGGATGAAGCTCTTTGTGCTTGTGATCGGACACTGCTTTGGCTGCATAGCCCATAGCCTCGCGCATTTTCGGAGGAAGGTTCAGGCCAAACTTTGTCTCCAGTATATAGCCTACACCGCCCTTTCCGGACTGGCTGTTGATACGGATAACATCTGCGTCGTAGTTTCTTCCCACATCTGTCGGATCGATCGGCAGATACGGAACAGTCCAGTGCTCCAGATCTCCGTTCTCTCTCCAGTGCATACCCTTTGCGATGGCATCCTGATGAGATCCGGAAAATGCAGCAAATACAAGAGCTCCACTGTACGGACTTCTTTCATAGATCTGCATTCCGGTACATTTCTCATAAACCTCACAAATATGCGGCATATCAGAAAAATCAATCTTCGGGTCCACACCCTGGGAATACATATTCATACCAAGCGTTACAATATCCACATTACCGGTACGCTCACCATTTCCGAACAAAGTTCCCTCAATTCGGTCAGCACCTGCAAGAAGACCCATCTCGGAGTCTGCAACGCCACATCCACGATCATTGTGCGGATGAAGAGAAACGATCACGTTTTCACGGTATTTCAGATTATCACACATGTATTCCACCTGACTTGCATACACATGCGGCATAGAATGCTCAACCGTAACAGGCAGGTTGATGATCGCTTTGTTATCTGCAGTGGGCTGCCATACATCCAGAACCGCATTGCACACCTCCAGTGCATACTCCGGCTCTGTTCCCGTAAAGCTCTCCGGGCTGTACTCAAACTGAAAATTGCCTTCTGTCTCATCAGCCAGCTTTTTCAGAAGTGCAGCGCCATCTACTGCGATCTTCAGGATCTCCTCTTTTGATTTTTTGAATACCTGCTCTCTCTGAGATACGGATGTGGAATTGTATACATGAACGATCGCTTTTGGGGCGCCTTTAACAGCTTCAAAAGTCTTACGGATGATATGCTCTCTTGCCTGAGTCAGCACCTGGATCGTTACATCCTTCGGGATCAGATCCTGCTCGATCAGCGTACGGAGAAACTCATACTCTGTCTCAGAAGCAGCCGGAAATCCAACCTCGATCTCTTTAAAACCAATCTTTACAAGAAGCTTGAAAAATTCCACTTTCTGCTCCAGGCTCATCGGGATCACAAGTGCCTGATTTCCGTCACGAAGGTCTACAGAGCACCAGATCGGGGCCTTATCCACATATTCTTTCTCCGCCCATTTCATACATTTCACCGGCGGCATGTAATACTGACGTTTGTACTTGGATGGTGTCATCATTTTGTTTTCCTCCACTTTCTGTTTCCATTAAAATTTCTCTTTGGTTTCTGTTTTTGATATAAAGACATAAAAAAAATCTTCCGACTCTGCAGATTCTGCAAGAGACGAAAGACAACTGCTGTCCTACGCGGTACCACTCTTATTTCATGAATAAAAATTCACACACTTGACAGATACGGAATGTATATACATCCTTATATCCTCTCCGGATAACGGCGGACACCGTCTGCGTCTACTCTCTTATATAATATATAAAGATTTCAGGCAGATGCTCCGAGGCGAGTTCCACAAATCCCTTCCGCTGCTTCTCACCGGACAGCAGCTCTCTGTGCTCCGTTCTCTTGTGTACTATTCCTCATCTACGCATTTTCTTTTTGAAACTGGTATTAGGTTAACACGTTATGGAAGATTTGTCAACGAAATTTTAGCGATGCACCGCGCAAAAATTTCAGTGCATCACTCACGAACAGCAATCCGGGCTGATCCGTTTCTCTGTCTTCCTGCTATCTGCGGCAGACATTATTCGGCTCCCCGCCTGACTGAAAGCTGATGACCAATCCAGTACACAGTCCCGCCAATACCTCCTCCAAGAGTATTATATGTCAGATCAGAAACCTGGAACGTCCCAAGCCTCAGGAAAAGCTGCAGAAGTTCAATGGACAGTGAGAATACAAAGGTAATCTTAAGTCCGGTCCACACAATATTCAAGAATGTTGTTTTTTTCAATATTTTCTTTCCTGCGGTCCAGAACAGCAGGATCGTGAACGGAATGAACAGCATCAGATTCTCAATACACTCAGTTGTGAGATATCTGGTACCATCCTCTCCATATTTCCAGATCCACCAGTTCGCCATCACATCCGAAAGGGGATTCATCCACATATCCCGGTTCAGCAGCGTGCGAAACAAGATCATGGTTGTATAAAAGGTCAGAAAAAACAGCTTCCGAAAAAAAGCATTTCCTCTGAAATACTGCCACCACACGGAAAAAGCGCCCCTGATTCCCCTTCCACCTGTCTCATTATGGTAGGCAAAGAGATAAAAAAAAGTACCATCACAGACAGGATCACAGAAAACCAAAATGGCTGGTACAAAGCTGTCAGTACACTTGTAATAATACTTGATATGATGTCTTTCATTATAAGTCCTTTCACATAAACCAGACAGTCGACCATTCTTCTGTCCGGCAGCTCTGTCATTATTCCTACCTATATTACTACACTCTTCCCACAAAAGCCAGAAAAAGATATCTCTCACCGCTCTGTCAAGCGACCTGCATATCGTTTTTATATTTCTGAAAATGTGAGAGGCAAGGGATATTCGCAATTGAAGCAGGGGACTTACTTGATTCGGCTAAACTGCAATATTTTTTTATTTTCAACAAATTTTTGTTATATTTTACCAGCAAAACATGCTATAGTTCATAGTAAGAAAAACATTTCGGAGGTATTTTTAATGAAACGTGATCTGAAAAAAATCGTAAGCCAGATGACACTGGAAGAAAAAAAGGCTTATGCCAGCCTTGTAATTGACAACAGCGGCACCTTTGCCGAAACGGAAAAAGCCGTTGCCGCAGCATGGAAAAATTTTACGGCGGAGGCATAAGTTGGGCAGGCGGAAAAAGAAAAAATTTATCGACAGATGGTGGGTAAAATTCTTAATGGTTGCTGCCGCTGTTTTTCTCATCGGTGAAGCCGGTATGAAAATATGGAGCAGCGAAGCCGTGCAGACGCGCTTTGTTTATATGTGGCCCTACCAGAACGAAATTTTGGAGTACAGTTCCAAAAACAAAATCGACCCTTTTTTGGTTGCG
>OIEB01000529.1_pt1 | contig 13878 bp, 11 predicted proteins | sample 1581711 | NCBI WGS metagenome assembly OIEB01 (sample SAMEA3882549, study PRJEB24775) | human gut metagenome | biome: human-associated habitat; feature: intestine environment; material: feces | place: Netherlands | collected 2009/2010 | reverse complement strand
TCAGGCAAAAGTACGAGTTCTGCCGTGGCAAATAAATAATACTTTTATCTTACCCATTTTATCTCCTCATATCTTCTCAAAGCCTTGTAAATAAGGCTTTCATGAGTTATTTATGTATGTTTTTGGGTTACAAACCGGTTTTTATCCAGTTCTTTCTTTGCTTCTTTTAACCTGGCAAGTTCTTTCTTCGCATCACCATAGCCGGTATGCGTATAAATATTAAGTGTCACAGATACATCTGAGTGTCCCATCAGATATTGCAGTGTTTTTGGATTCATTCCGGAATTTGCCATATTTGTACAATATGAATGCCTACAGATATGCGGAGTAATCAAGGGTAATTGTAATAAATGTTCTTTGTTGTACTTCTCTCTTGCATGCTGCATATACTTTTCCCAGTGAAGTGCAACCATCGGATTCCCATTCTTATCCAGGAACAAAAATCCCCCATATCCATCCACTGTTGGCTCTTTCTTCGTCTTTTTGCGATTCTTCAGAATACGAAGGAATGCATCTTTCACATCTTCTTCCATAGGCAGTAATCTGATCCCGCTTGTCGTTTTTGTGGATACAATCTCATACTTCATATCTCTGGTTCTCTGCAATTGATAATCAATTCGTATCACCTCATTTTTGAAATCCAGATCTCGCACGGTAAGCCCACAAAACTCTGAAATTCTAAGTCCCGTTTTAAATAAGATGTAAAATGCATCATAGTAACGGTTATAGTGTGGATCATTCTTTACAAATTCCAGGAATCTTGCCTCGTCCTCTAAGGAAACTGCTTCTCTTTTCTGACTGTCATTGACCAGTATCGTACCAACTTCAAATCCGAATGGATTCTTAAAGATCAAATCATCATCTACAGCCATCTGAAATGCCGGTCTTAACACGCCTCTGATCGAATGAATTGAACTGTATCCTCGTCCATCTCTCTGAAGCTTAATCAGAAATATCTTCGCATCAGACAGCTTAACGTCATCCACCTTCTTATGAGAAAACTCTTCTTTTTTCAGCACATTTACGACAAAATTATAGTTTGCTAATGTATTGTGCTTCACTCCTGTTTTTAATGAAAGATATCTTTCCACCAGTTCAAGCACCGTCAACTTACTTCCGGTGATTCCCTGCATCTGTAAGGACTGTACTTTGCGTTCTTTCTCTTTCAGTGACGAATCCGTTCTTTTGCCTTCCGGCATCTTATCCGATTCTGTCAATCTCCAACTATATAATGTTTTTCGCTTTCCAAGTGAATCTGTATATTTATAACGATATCTTCCACTTGGTTCCTGCCATTCTCCCTGCTGGAGAACTCTTCCTTTATCATCACGTCTCTTTGAAATCATATTCTACCTCCAAGGGGACGCAACATGATATTGTTAGTATATCACGTTGCTTCCACCTCGAACACCTCCTTCTTTTTTATTTTTTAGTCTTTGTTTTTTATATTGCACTAAGTGTATCTACAAATCGTTCAAATCTTTCTCTCTTAATCTGCACACGGTTTCCGTTCCACAACAGATATTCTGCATTTTGATTTTCGCTTACCAATTTACGAAGCTTTCCTTCTCCAATACGGAAATATGCCGCCGCTTCATCAATAGATAATGTATACTTGTTCCATATGAATCAGGCCTGGATTCAATTGAGAGCACAAAAACAATTTATTACCACTGCATCAGACTTTCTTTTTTACGCCCTCATATACCGAAACGCTCAGAGGGTAAAATACAGTGGGCAAATGCAAAAAATTTTATTTTTTTGTTTTTGTCTCTCACATATACAAAAGAAGAACTGTGTTTTTACAGGGTGTTGGAGAAATTTTTTTATTTTTGTGCAAAAAAATAGCTATAAGACTCCATTTTTTGAAATCTTATAGCTTTGCTATTGATAATATTGAGTTACTATTAGTTTTAATAATTAGAATTATTTTATCAACTTATAAATTTTTTCCAAGTTCATATGCCTTCTTCATTATATCCACATGATCCTCAGCTGTATTTGCTGCATCAATTCCACCGCCACCGACCATGCCTTTTAAGGAAGCCTTTTCAAAACAATCTACCCAGCCTTGCAGCCCATTATAGGCTTTCTCAAATGCGCTTTCCTCATTCTCTGCCGCAGTTGCAATCATATAAATATCTCTGAATAAATAATCTGTCATCTGAAAGTGTAAATGCCACAGCACAATCATCACCCACTACAAGATAATAGTCCCATTCTTTGATCCGGAACTTTGGTGCTTTGATCTGTGTTCTTGAATATTGCTGCAACTGCTTTCTCGACCAGCCCGGCTCCGCAATATTGCCATATTCATCTAAAAGTTGCTGACTTTTTATAACTTCATGATTTCTTTCTGACATATGCGTTCTCCTCCTTCCAAGGCGCATTGAAGTGCTGTAACCACAAAAATTAGCATCAACGGCTTTACTTATATACTCCAGACTTAAAAGCTTGTTCTCCACAGTGGTATCACATTGATCACCGGTTCTTCATACGGATGTACTTTCTTCACGGCTTCAATTGTCTTATCAACATTTTCTGTATACACGGTTACTTCCACTTTCAGCTCCGGTTCGCAGCTGATCTCACCGTTGGTTCCGATATACGGATTACATCCGTCAAGCGGGCGCCAGTAACCCGTTACCGGACTTACCGACATGCACGAATCATAGTTCCCGATATGTCCCGCATCAACCTCCTGCAGTGCTTTCTGCACAACTTCCAGATGCGTCGGCGGGAGAAATATTTCTAATTTACAGTATTTAAACTCCATGTTCTATACCTCTTTTCTACACCGTTCTCTATGGTTTTATCTGATCTCTACTCCGGCCATATAAAATTACTGTTTCCTGCTTCCAGTCCATCGATCAGAATATTCTGGCCTGTGCAGAATCTGTTTTGCACCGCCATAAAATAAATCCATTCTGCAGCTTCTTCCACACTCATCCAGCGTTTTAAAGGAGTCAGATCCATGATCGCATTCCACAGTTTTTCATCTTCCATCACCGGTTTATTTAACTCTGTCATCACTCCGCCGAAATCCAGACTGTTGCAGGTCGCCTGATACGGAGCAATTCTCATCGCAACATTTTTGGTATATGAAAGGACCCCACCTTTACTTGCCGCATATTCCGGGAATTCCGATCCGGTATGGCCGCTTGCAGATCCAATCATGATCACAGATCGGATCTCCGGCTGTACTGCGTAATGTTCTGTGACCGCAATGGTTCCTTTCAGATTGATATCAATATCATCTTCATTTTGTACACCTGCGTTGTTGATCACGATCTGCATGGGCGGAAGTTCTGGATACATCTCTTTATCACGGATGTCCAGACAATAATGCTTATAATCCGGATGTTCTATTGTAGATTCTTTCCGGTCAAATCCATAAACTTTATGTCCGTTTTTCAGAAAATATTTCGCACACCCTTTTCCAATTCCGGAACTTGTACCTGTTATCAATACATTCACTTTCTACCTTCCCCTCTATAAGTTCTCTTTTTAATTTCTCTATAAATTTTTCTCTATATAATCGCCTTTATGAACTTTTCTCTACAAATTTTCCTTATAAGGTCACCTTATAATCTCTCCATCATATTCCTTGGCAGTGCCTTTGTAAGCGCGCTTACCACGAACAGACAGATCACACGGTCAATATAATCTGTAAAGAACTGAACCACAAAGCATGCTCCTACCATTCCCATCGGGGTTTTGGCAAGAAGCTGCACCAGAACCGTAGAACCTGATGATGTAATCCCGCCAAATAAGAATGCCGTAATGCAGGAACTTACAATGGTTGACGGTAATGTAATTACCAGCGCTGCCACAAATATCCACCATTTTTTCGGCTTATATTTCTGATATACCAGACCTGTCACCAGACCAAGAATGATACCGACAGGTGCATAGTATAAAGAATATACGTCAACCGTCATTCCCATGAACAGACCACTGATCACATTCGGAAGCATTCCATAAATCGGGCCTAATGTGGATGCAATGAATACGGTTCCGATACTGTCCAGGTAAATTGGAAGCTTCAGAAATAATGCAATCTGTCCTCCGACCAGATTAATGCAGATTGCAAATGCAACGATGCAGATTTTATATGTTGATACTCTATATGTTGATGTTTTTTTCATGACTTACTTCTCCTCACTTATAATACATTTTCCAAAATATCCAGACTCTCAGGTTCTACTTCCAGTACTCTCGAAAGCATCATTTCGAAAAAACGATATGTATCTACCTGTGTCAGTACTTTTGCATTCGGTTCTTTCCGGTAAAAATTCATCGAATCGACAACCGACTGCCCCAGTGATATTCCTTCTGTCTCAATCTGGACAAAGGATTCAAATCCTTCACAGATCGAAGGATCAATAAAATATGCTACAGCAAGAGGATCATTGATCACACATCCGACGATGTGTTCCCACTGCCAGTGAAAATCAAAATAAAACTTTGTGATCTTCTTAATAAATGCACCTCTTTTTGCATTTATCCGGCACATATACTCAAGAATCGTTGGTGTCAGAACAATTTCTCTCGTCACATCCAGACCGATCATATGGATCTTCCGTCCATTCTGATACATTGCATCATATACTTTCGCTGCCGCATCCGGATCACACCAGTAATTGTATTCCGCTACCGGTGAACAATTTCCATGGCTTTTGAACGTTCCGCCCATAGACACGAATTCTTCGATCTGATCAAACGCAACTCTGTCTTGTTCGAGCAATGTTGCAAGATTCGTCATCGGTCCAAGTGCTATTACGGAAATGTGTCCTTCTTTCAGCTTTGATGCAAGGAATTCCACTGCTCCCATCTCCTGACGGAATCCTTCTACTTCTGGTAAAAAGCTTTCACCAAGTCCATCTTCTCCATGCGTGTCAAGTGCGTTGACATACTCCCGGCGCAGCGGTTTTTCTACGCCTATATAGACAGGAACATCTAACCTTCCCATATGCTTCAGCACTTTTTTCGCATTTCCGAATCCCATCTCTACCGGACAGTTCCCGCATACAATGGTGATTCCAACTATCTCGAGTTCTTCCGACTGCAATGCCAGCATAATAGCCAGACTGTCATCGATACCCGGATCACAGTCAATAATTACTTTTCTTTTTTTCATTTTTCTTTTCCTTTCTCAATCTTCTACAGGACCTGCCACTGGCAGCTCCTTACGAATACACTGCAATTCAAAAGGCAAAAAAATACTTTTGCTTACAGAACCCCCATAAACAAAAGTAATCATACATGTTATGTACTTTGCCTAGTTTTTTATACTGGGAGGTTTGCGAACCAGTTCAAAGTCATATTGTAGCATGTTTGCATAATCATGACAATATATTTATCCTTCCGACCTTTACATTCCGGCTTTGTATATTTAATTACCGGATGCCAACGGGGACAGTAAAAAAAGCCATTTTTTCACGTCCCCGTGGTTCCAGAGTTATGGCAAAAATCCCTTACTCGTCTTCACGATCACTTTATCAAATACCATAAACATCGACGGCAGTACAAAGATAACCACGATCATACTGATGATCGCACCTCTCGCCATCAGGATACACAGTGAGCTGATCATATCAATATTCGAATACAATCCGACACCGATCGTTGCTGCGAAGAAGCTCAGTGCACTTACCATGATCGACTGTGCCGATGCGCGGTGTGCAGTTGTGATCGCATCATATTTTTCTGCTCCGTGATTGCGTTCTCTCTTATATCTTGTCGTCATAAGGATCGCATAATCTACGGTAGATCCAAGCTGGATCGTGCCGATAACAATCGATGCAACGAATGGCAGCTTCGTTCCTGTATAATATGGAATTCCCATATTTACAAAGATAGCAAATTCAATCACGCCAACCAGAATGATTGGAAGTGAAATGGACTTGAACAGTATTAATATGATCACAAAGATGATACCGATCGATACCACACTGACCGTCTTAAAATCTGTATCTGTAATGTCGATCAGATCTGCCGTCAGCGGTCCTTCACCGATCAGCATACCACCTTTGTCATATTTGTGCAGAATCTTATTCAGTTCTTTAATCTGGACATTCAGTTCATCCGATGCAACCTTATACTCAGAATTGACCAGAAGCAGCTGATACTTATCATTCTTCAGCATCTCGGTTACGGAATCCGGGATCATACTCTGCGGGATTGCCGGTCCGATCAGCGCGTCCAGGCCGAGTGCCCATTTGACACCATCCACATCATCCATCTTGTTGATCATCTTTGCCACATCTGCGGATTCAACCGAACTGTCCACGAGGATCATGTGTGTCGTGTTCATGTCATAATCTTCCTTCAGTTTTTCATTTGCAATGATACTCGGAAGATCCTTTGGAAGCGTCTCATCCAGATTGTAATAAACGGATGTATGATTATTTCCATAGATTGCCGGGAATAAAAGTACAAGGAAAATGATCACATAGATCATATACCGCTTTGTAACTTTATCCGATATTCTTCCGATGTCCGGAAGAAACGGCTTATGCATGGTCTTCGTGATCCATTTATCACAGCACAGGATCATGGATGGAAGGATTGTCACACAGGCGATCACGCCGAGGACGACACCTTTTACCATAACCACACCGATGTCCATACCAAGCGTAAATGTCATGAAGCACAATGCGATAAATCCGGCTACCGTTGTAACGGAACTTCCGATTACAGATGAAAATGTCTGGGATATCGCATGTGCCATTGCACGCTCTTTGTCTCCGTTATATCTTGCCTGCTGCTCCTCATAACTGTGCATCAGGAAAATGGAATAATCAAGTGTAACGCCAAGCTGCAGTACCGCCGCCAACGCTTTCGTAATATAGGAAATCTCTCCTAGGAAATAGTTACTTCCCAGATTATAAATGATTGCCATTCCGATACTCAGCATAAAAAGTAACGGGATAAAATACGAATCCATCGTAAGTCCTAATACGATCACCGCCAGAACAACTGCGATCAGTACATATAACGGTGTCTCTTTCTCAGCCAGGTTCTTCGTATCCGTAACAATTGCAGACATACCACTTAAGAAACACTGCTTTCCGGCCAGTTTACGGATCTCCCCGATTGCTTCCATCGTTCCGTCGGAAGAAGTACCCTCATCAAAGAAGATTGCTATCATCGTGCCCGTATCTGAATTGAATACTTCGTAGACATCTTTCGGCATCATGCTCTTCGGCATGCTGATATCTGCAAGTGAATCGTACCACAGAACCTTCTGCACATGATCTACTTTTTCGATCTTTGCTTTCAATGCCGATACATCTTTATCTTCCATTCCGTCCACGATAAACATTGAAAAAGCACCGGTTCCAAAGTCTTTTACCAGGATATCCTGACCCTGCATCGTCTCAATGTCTTCCGGTAAATATGTCAGCACATCATAATTGACTCTTGTATTCACATATCCAAGTCCCGCCGGAATCAAGAGTAAGATACTGATGATCAGTATCGGAATTCTGAACTTCACTACCTTTTTACCAAATGCAACCATATTCATAACCGCCCCTCCTTTTATGACCATTTCTTTACATCCTTTTTTATTTCTTCTTACTCTTATCAGTATTTTTGACTATTGGTCATTTTTGTACCTAATTGCAATATACATCAAAAAAGACCAACAGTCAATACAATTTTTGACTATTGGTCATTTTTCATTCTTATATTTCCAGCATTCCAAGTCTTGCCAGAACTTTCAGATCCATGTTCTTTACATTGTCTCCGAACTGGATACGGATGTGCTCACCTTCCATGTCTACAACGACGCCCTCACCGAATTTCTTATGCTTTACAATCATGCCTTCACCAAGTGCATCCGCAAGTTCCTGATAGCTTTTTCCAGGTTGCTTCTGAGATCCATGCCCGGTGCCATATCCATGATACATTCCATTTCCCTTTATGCCATATGTTCCCGCCGGACTATAATCTCCCCATTTTTTTATTCCTACATATTCTTTTTGCTGATTCTCCCTCAGATTCCTCTTTCCCAGCAACTCACTGCAGAATTTGGACGGCTTATTCGTCGTAAATACATTCAGCTGATTCTTTGCTCTGGTCACACCTACATAGAAGAGTCTTCTTTCTTCCTCATAAGTTTCAAGTTCTTCCTTTGATGCCGTCCGCGGATTTGCCAGTACTTTTTCCGGCAATATCCCATCCATAACATCCAGAAGATAGACCGTATCATATTCCAGTCCTTTACTTGCATGCATGGTAGACAGAATAAACGGGCAATCCTTATCTGATACTTTTTCCTGAATGATCGTTCTCAGTTCTTCCAGTCGTTCCAGTAATTTTTCCGGAGATTCTACCCTGCTTCCGATCAACTTGACCGTCTCCAGCTTGTTGGCATTCATGCCCATTTTCTTCAGATAATCCTGATATCCCATATATGTCAGGATCTGATTGACAGCCTCATCCCCCGGCATATTTAAGATACGTACCATCTGCCGTTTCAGATTACGGATATTATCTTCCTGATATTTCTCCAGATTGCCGTATTTTAATGCCGCATCCAGCACCTCCATATCTTTCTCCTGACTGATCTGTGCATATCTTAATGCATCTTTCTTGTTAAAGAACAATTTCAGCCGGTAATAGATCTGCATGAACAGTTCCGTATCTTTTGGATCCATTGCAAACCGGATGATATTCTGTACATCCAGAACCGTCCGGTGGGTAAAAAAGGAAAGGTCTGCATTCCGCATGCGATACGGAATATTCTTTCTTTCCAGCAGATCGATCAGTGGAATCGCACACTCATTATCCCTGTACAGAACTGCTGTCTCCGTCACCGAAGCATCTGCCCTGCCCCTATGTTCCTCCGATCCGCTCATGCCGGCCATTCCGGTCGTACATTCCTGTGCAGCTTTCATCAGATACACATACTGTGCTTTCCTCGATTTTAGAGAAATTTCCCGGATATCCGCTCCGGCTTCTCTTGCCGCTCTCATATGCTTCTCATGTCGGAGTGTATTCTTCTGAATGAATTTATCTGCCGCTTCTACAATCTTTGCATTTGAGCGGAAATTTTCTTCCATCAGAAGGACTTTTGCTCCCGAATGCTTCTTTTCAAATGACAGCAATGCCTCCGGATATGCCGCCCGGAATCCATAGATACTCTGGTCTTCATCTCCAACCATAAAAAGATTGCCTGTTCCGGCTGCCAGCAGCGCAATAATCGCATGCTGGATCTTTGATGTATCCTGCGCTTCATCCACACATATATATGGATATCTATTTTGAAAATATGCAAGCACACCCGGATCTTTTCGCAGAATATTATAGGCATACAACATCTGATCGTCATAATCCATCAGCTTCTGTTCTCGCATCTGCCTACAGTATTCACGGTAGATTCCTGCAATCCGGATATCTGACTCTTCCTCTAATTTTTGAAGTTCTTCTTCGTTCAGCATCATATTTTTTATATATGTGATCAACGTTCTTACATTCTTAAGATCACTCTCCGTCGGATATCCCATGCCATGATCCTGACAGATTTTGATCAGCATCCCCGTCGTTGCCTTTTCATCCTTCACAAGTTCAAACGGTGTCTTTCCGATCCGTCTTCCGTAATACTGGATAATCATTGCGCAGATTCCGTTGATCGTCCGAAATTCCAGTCTCTTTGCCATATCCTCGCCAAAACGGACTGCAAATCTTTCGGACATATCTTTTGTCGCTGCCACCGTATATGTAACCGTAAGTATGCTCTCCGGAGGAATATTCCTACAGTAGATCATATAACCAAGACGTGTCACCAGTACCGTGGTCTTTCCTGATCCGGGTACGGCAAGAAGCAGTACAGGCCCTTTTGTGCTCTGTACTGCTTCTTTTTGCTGTTGATTTAATTTTACCGAAAATGTTGTTTCAAATTCTTTCCATTCCATACTTCTTTTTATGTTAATTTGTGAATCCACTTATAGCTCCTAAATCGTAAAAATACCGGAATTCCTTTGAACAACTGATCCGACTGCACTGCAGCCACGACCAGTTCCACCGGGAGTTTCCACACGAATGCCGCCAAAAATGACAGCGGCATCACGATCCCCCATGTAGAGATCAGATTCGTGTACATAGAGAACTTTGTATCTCCCCCGCCTTGAATGACACCTACCGATACCGGCATCTGATATGACATTCCTACCATAACTATGCTCATGATCATAATGAAATGATCTGCCAGGACTGCTGCCGTATCTGTCAGTTTATACATGGATAACAGCGGTCCTCTCAATACAAATAGCAGAGAAGCAAGCACTACACCGATCAGAAGATCAATCACAGAAAGCGTTCTTCCATCAGATTTTACTCTTTCTATATCTCCCTCTCCGATATCTTTCCCGATCACAACTGCAGATGCAGATGATATGGCGATTACGATCACCTTCAGATACTGGAAGAATGTGCTGGATACAGAATTTGCAGCAATTGCATCTGCGGACAAATGTCCGAGAATTGCCGTCTGCATCGGTACTGAGATTGCCCAGATCATCCCTGAGCACATGATTGGAAATGCAACTTTTAAGAATGCCATCCATATCTTTCTATTCACCGGCGCAAATATGATTCTGATCAAATTGACGTCAAATAACCGGACTTTCGTATCTATCTTCCACACATACACCACAATGATCAATAGTTCCAGCATTCTTGCAGTTAACGTTCCCACTGCTGCTCCCTTGATCCCCATCTCCGGAAATCCAAAATGTCCAAAAATCAATGTGTAATTGATACAACCATTTGTGATCAATGACACTACTGATATGACAAATGAAATCTTCACTACCTCTACACTTCTAAGCATAGCAATCAGCAGATTACTTATCATGAAAAGTAAAAATGTCCACTTCAGGAGTCCCAGATATGCCTTTCCTTCCGCAATAATCTCAGGTGACGTCGTAAATATTCCCAGGAGCCGCTCCGGCATGCACGTACAGGCTGTCACGACCACTGCTGCGATCAGAATACTGAGTGCCAGTGCTGCTCCTGTCAGCTTCCGGATTTCCTCAGTCTCCTGCTTTCCCCAGTACTGAGAACAGATTGCTACCAGTGCATTTCCAATAGACAATGCCAGCTGGTTCACAATAAAGAATATCTGGTTCACCGTTGCCGCACCGGACAATGCATTCTGGCTGTAACTTCCAAGCATGATATTATCAAGCATATTCACACTGTAAGCCACCAGATTCTGAAGTGCCACAACCAGCATCAACCAGAAAAATGTCTTATAAAAATTTTTATCTCTTGTAAAAAATGTTGTTCTTGCAGTTTTCATTATCTCAACAGATTTCTTACCATTTCTGCATCAAATGTAACAGATTTCACATGATCTACCTCAATCTGATACAGGGCATTCGCCGCAATGTGTTCAGCCGCCTGCTCCAAATCACGGATTCCGGATGTATTAGAATATAACTTGATCAATTCATCCAATCCTTCCTCACTCATGATACACTCGTCTTCCTTAAGGCTCATTCTCTTTAATACCTTCGGAAGTGCGAATTTGGAGAAAATCACTTTCTTCTCTTCCGGTGTGTAATCAGGGATATCGATCACGGCAAATCGTGACATCAGCGGTGCACTGATCTGAGACTTGTCATTCGCAGTCGCAATCGGATATACTCCTACGGTCGGAATCATACACTCGATATAGTTATCTGTAAATCCAAGATTATCCAGTAATGTCAGAAGTACATCGGCCGGATTGCCATTTCCTTTTCCGGATGCTGCTTTATCCAGCTCATTAATGATGAATACCAGATTTGATTCTCCTGCCATGGCAAAGGCATCCATGATGATACCTGTCTTTGCATTGGCATAGATACGAGAACTTCCTGTCAGCTGCTCAGGATCATTGATCGAACTCATATCCAGAGTCGTCCATGGAAGCTTCAGGATACGTGCCACCGCATAGGCAATCTGTGATTTACCGGTTCCTGCCGGTCCCACTAACAGAAGTCCATATGCCGGCAATGTATGTGTACGGTTGATCTGGATTATGGTCTCGATGATTCTCTGCTTTACGCGCTCCATTCCGTAAAGTTCTTCATCAAGAATTCTGCGCGCTTCATCCGGATCGATCGCTTCAAAATAATTGCTCTTCCACTGTACATTCATCATAATAGAAAGCGCTCTCTGTGCATGACGTCTTTCTTCCGGTGATACTTCATGAGAACGTGCCACGGCAAGATTACGTCTTGCCCAAAGGCGGATATTATCCGGAAGGGTTCTTCCCGCACAGTTCATGAAGTCTGTGATACTCTGAAGACTGGTAAGCTTCATATCATCTCCTGCTTCGTCTTCATCTTCATCATTCTCCTCTTCTGCCGGTGCATTACTTGCCAGAAGACGCTCGATCATAAATTGCAGGAATCCATCTTCTGCAGATAACTTTGTACCGCCGCCAAATGCAATCTCGCGGATCTTGTATACTGCATATCCTTCTTCTGTATTCTCTCCTGAGAGACGCACATTAATATGATTCTCTCCGAGCCATTTTAACAGACTTACAAACCTTGCATCGATCTTTAAGATGTCTGCACTTACGGTTCCGTCTTCCTGCTGAAATTCGAATGATGTCCTCTTGATCGGATTGGTAAATACGCCGCAGGAATGATGTTCCCATTTACATTGCTTATTATCCAGGATCATCATTGGTTTTTCTATAGTTGCTTCATTTTCATTAGAGCGGATTACCGTATATGTACATTCCGCTGGTTTCTTCTCGTCCGGTGTTGCATTAAAATCAAAAACTGGCATATTCTTTTCTCCTTTTGTATATTCTTACATTTCCATGCATAATTATTGTTCATACTGCATTAGTGTAACATAATACACGCTCTTCTTCCAGAAGTATTTGTCAGGCAGCCTGCCTAACTCGTTGCGCCGCCTCAGCTGGAACCGGCTCCCGCCGTGCATGCATAACAATGCTTATCCATCCGTATTTTACGAACCTGATATGGCTTTCCTGTCACATCAAAAATTTTCTGATTTCCAACAACCGGAATTCCTGCCGCAAGATTAAAATCACAATCATACAACTGTCCATCATAATCCACGGAAATCTGCGTCCTGCACATCAATGCCCCCACTGTATCTGCATTGAATGCATCGAATAATTTTTTCATATAACGCTTTAAATTTCCCGATCTTTGAAGAAATGCACCGAATCTTCCCATTGGATTATTATACAATGTATAAAGGCTGTTAAATTCAATGCCAAAATCCTGCAACAATTTCTGCTTATATTCTTTTTCCATTGCTTCCTGATCAGGTGGGAAGAAAGCACCTGCCGGATTATAGACCATATTCAATACCAGTTCTGGATTTCTTCCATATCCTATCGCATTCAGGTGTTTGATTACTTCAATAGCCTTATCAAATGATCCTTCTCCGCGCACCTTATCCATCTCTGCCGCACGATAATACGGAAGAGAACACACAATTTCTACTTTATTCTTTGTATACACTTCCATTAGCTGTTCATATTCTTCCTCCAATAATATGACCAGATTCGTTCTGATGATTACATGGTTACAGATTCTACTGCTTTCTTCTATCAGATATTCCAGATGTGGATTCATCTCTGGTGCACCTCCGGTAATATCTATCGTTGCAATATTCTGTTCCTTTGCAAATGTAAGACAGGCATCCATCACTTCTTTTGACATTTCTTCTGTTCTTGCAGGTCCGGCATTCACATGGCAGTGTTTGCAAAGTAGATTACATTTCCGTCCGATATTCATCTGCAATACATCCAGATGCTCTTCTGTATCCATATACTTCTTATCCGGCACCATCTCCTGAAATACCGGAATCTCTGTCAGCTCATGAAAATCTTTG